>MKWU01001745.1_pt1 | contig 35884 bp, 28 predicted proteins | sample 809101 | NCBI WGS metagenome assembly MKWU01 (sample SAMN05860141, study PRJNA318959) | sponge metagenome | host: Aplysina aerophoba | place: Slovenia: Piran, Adriatic Sea, Gulf of Piran | collected 2013-05-07
CTCAGGACGGGACACCATCGTTCCGCTCAGCAACATCCGCCGCATCACCGGTGAGCACATGGTGCGCTCCAAAGCCGTGTCGCCCCACGTGCTGACCGCGGTGGAGGTGGACTTCGAAGGGGTGGAGCAGGTGCGCCGGGCCCACCGGGAGGAGTTCAAGGCCGAGCACGGCTTCAGCCTCACCTACCTGCCGTTCATCGCCCGGGCGGTGTGCGACGCCATCCACGAGTACCCCCACATCAACGCCTCGGTAGGCGACGACGAACTGGTGGTACACAACTACATCAACCTGGCCATCGCTGTCGACCTCGACTTCCAGGGCCTATTGGCGCCGGTGGTGGTGGACGCCGACCGCAAGCGTTTGACGGCGATCGCCGAAGAGGTGGCCGACCTGTCGAGGCGGGCCCGGGCCAAGAAGCTGAACGCCGATGAGATCTCCGGGGGCACGTTCACCATCACCAACCCCGGCCAGTGGGGCACCATGATGCAGTTCCCCATCATCAACCAGCCCCAGGTGGCCATCTTGTCCACCGACGGGATACGCCGCCGACCGGTGGTGGTCACCGCGGCCGACGGCAGCGAGGCCATCGCCATCCACTCGGTGGGCGTGCTGGCCCTGGCCTGGGACCATCGGGCGTTCGACGGGGCCTACGTGGCCGCATTCTTGGACCATGTGCGCTCGATCATCGAAACCCGAGACTGGCGCGTCGAGATGCCATGAGCCTTCAATGAACCCGCTCCGCATTCGATGGCTGGGGCGGGTGTCCTACCGGGACGCCCACGCCTGCCAGCAGGCCATGTTCGAGCGAAGCGGCGACTACCTGCTGCTGCTGGAGCATCCCCATGTGTTCACGCTGGGGTTGCGGGGAGACGAGGCCAACATCCTGGTGGACCCGGTCGAGGTGGGGGCGGAGGTGGTGTGTACCGACCGGGGCGGCGACGTCACCTACCACGGCCCCGGCCAGCTTGTCGGCTACCCGGTGATGACCATTCCCGGCAAGCGGGGAGGGGGCATGGCCGACACAGTGGCCTACGTTCGCTCAGTGGAACAGTTGGTGATCGACGCGCTGGGCGATCTGGGGCTAGTCGGCTGTGGCCGGCTGAGCGACTATCCCGGTGTGTGGGTGGACCCCGACGGCCAGAACCCCCGCAAGATCGCGGCCATCGGCGTGCGCCTCAGCCGCACCCGCTCCATGCACGGTTTCGCGCTCAACGTGGACTGCGACTTGGACTGGTTCAACCGCATCGTGCCCTGCGGCATTCCCGACAAGGCGGTCACCTCTCTGGCTGCCGAGGGACGGCGGGCGACCATGCGGGAGGTGGTGGACGCGGTGGCCGCTAGAGCCGCCAACTGTTGGGGCGGCGGGGGAATGGAGGGGGGCGGTGTGGCTTGTGTGCGGCGGGCGAGGAATGGAGCGGGCCGATGTGGCTTGGCGCCAGCGGCCTGAGGATCTGAGCCCGTTTAGCCGAGGCATGGGACCTGGCGAAGTGCCTGGCCGCCCCGTCCGACTGCAATCGCGGATGGACGAGGCTGGGCTGAACGATGGGCTGGCCATCAATGGGCGCAAACCAAAGTGGATGCGGGTGGCTCTGCGCACCGGCCCCGAATTCCGGCGGCTGCGGTCGGTGCTGCACAGCCGGGACCTGGTGACAGTGTGTGAGGAAGCCGGCTGTCCCAACATCTACGAGTGCTGGAACGAGGGCACGGCCACATTCATGATCAACGGCGAGCGCTGCACCCGGGCCTGCGGGTTCTGCCTGGTGGACACCCAGCGCCCTGAGCCGCTCGACCCGGCTGAGCCCGAGCGAGTGGCCGACGCAGTGGAGGCCATGGGGTTGGAATACGCGGTGATCACCGCAGTGGCCCGAGACGATCTGCCCGACGGAGGGGCAGCCGGGTTCGCGGCGGTCGTGGCCGCCATCCGCCGCCGCACTCCCGGGGTCCGTGTGGAGGTGCTCATCCCCGACTGCAAGGGCGACCCCGACGCGCTGGCAGTTGTATTCGACGCCCGGCCCGATGTGTTGAACCACAACATCGAGACGGTGGCCCGGCTCCAGCGGGTGGTGCGCCCATCCGCCGGCTATGTCCGCAGCCTGGCCGTGCTGGCCCGGGCCAAAGCCGCCGATCTCACCACCAAGTCTTCGATCATCGTCGGCATGGGCGAGACCGACGACGAGGTGGCCCAAACCATGGCCGACCTGGCCGCGGTGGGCACCGACATCGTGACGGTAGGCCAGTATCTGCGGCCCACCACCAATCATCTGCCCGTGGCCCGCTGGGTGCCGCCCGACCAGTTCGAGCTGTACCGGGAACTCGGCCGCTCGCTGGGCATCGCCCACGTGGAGGCCAGCCCGCTAACCCGCAGCTCCCACCACGCCCAACATGCCCACGCCCAGGCGGTGTCGGCTTCAGTCGGAGTAGGAGCGAGCGCCGGGGGGTAGTTTGTTGCCGATGTTCCAGCAGCGGATCGATCGGGTGCGGCGTCTCATGGCTGAACAGCAAGTAGACGTGCTGTTGCTCTCCGTTGGCGCCGACCTGCCCTACTTCTGCGGTTATGAGGCCATGCCCCTGGAGCGGTTGACCATGCTGGTGGTGCCCCGCGACGGCGATGCCCACCTCATCGTCCCCCGGCTGGAGGCCCCTCGGGTGGTGGAACGCCCCGGCGTGTTCCAGACGGTCCCCTGGGACGAAACCGACGATCCCATCGACCTGGCCCGGTCGCTCCTCGGCCCGGCGTCGACCGCGGCCATCGGCGACCACACCTGGGCCGGGTTCCTCGTCGATCTGACAAAGGTTTTGCCATCGGTCGAGTTCCGCCGGGCGTCGGAGCTCACCAGCCCGCTGCGCTCGGTGAAAGATGCTGCTGAGGTGGAGTCGCTGCGGGCCGCGGCGGCGGCTGCCGACCGGGTGGCTGTCGACCTTCGTTCCGGCGATATCGAATTGGTGGGGCGGACCGAGGCCGAGGTGTCGGCCGAATTGGGTCGCCGGCTGTTGGCTGAGGGCCACCAGCGGGTGAACTTCGCCATCGTGGCTGCCGGGGAGAACGCAGCCAGCCCTCACCACGAGGCGGGGGAGAGGGTGATCAAGCCGGGCGAGATTGTGCTGTGCGATTTCGGAGGGACGATGATGGATGCCGACGGGGTGGGCTACTGCTCTGACATCACCCGATGCGTACACCTGGGCGAGCCGCCGGCCGACTTGGTCGAGGCCTATGACGTGCTCTTTGAAGCCCAGGCTGCACAGGTGGCCGCCGCCGTAGTCGGCCAGCCATGCCAGGAGGTCGACCGGGTGGGGCGGGCCATCATCGCCGGGGCCGGATTCGGCGACAACTTCATCCATCGCACCGGTCACGGCATCGGCACAGAGGCCCATGAGGATCCTTACATCGTGGAAGGCAACGACTTGGAGTTGCGCCCCGGCCACGCCTTCTCCATCGAGCCCGGCATCTACCTGCCGGGACAATGGGGACTGCGGCTGGAAGACATCGTGGTGGCTGCTTCGGATGGCCCCGACAACCTCACCACCACCGATCACCGCCTGGCCGTAGTCGACGCGTGATCGAGCTTCAGCCGGCCACGCTCCTATTGCAGCTGGCCGTGGGCGGATTGGCGTTCACCTGGCTCACCACTCGTCGCCGCGAAGCTGGGCTGGGCTACGGGTGGCTGATGCGCAGCATCTTCGGACTGCTAGCTGCGGGCGGTGCCTGGCTGGGGTTCGCCACCGACCCGTTGGCGCTGAGGGACTGGACCGCGGTAGCGACTGCAGCGGCTGCTGGCCTGGCCTTGGCGGTTTCGGTCATCCGGCGCCGGGCCGGGGTAAGCGGCCAACAGGAGCGGGAGGAACGACGCAGCGCTGAGGTCGCGGCTATGACGGGGATCGACCGCGAAGAGCAGCGGTTCGACCGCACCCAGCCTGAGTTTCCCCCGGTGCTGGATCTGATTGCCCCGGTGGTGGGTTTGATCGGAGTGGTGGCTGGCGGACTCGATGCGGGCGATCCTGCCGCGCTCGCGGTGGCCCGGACCGTGATCGGAGCTTTCTTTTTGGGGGCGGTCACCGATGCCATGCTCTTGGGCCACTGGTATCTCGTGCAGCCAGGCTTGGCTCGGGGGTCGCTGTTGGAGCTGGTTCGTTGGACCGGTCTCCTGTGGCTGCCCGAGCTGGTGGTGATGCTGTGGCCCACCGGAATGGGGTCAGTTCTCAGCGGGACCATCGACGACGGGTACAACGGGCTGCTGGGCTGGTTCTGGGTGGCTTGCGTTGTGACGACCGCAAGTTTGGTAGTCCTGGCTCGGGCGGCTTTGCGGGAACGCTTCTACTCGGCAGTGATGGCGGCGACGGGGCTGTTGTACTTGGGGATCTTGACCGGATTTGGGATGGACCTGGTGGCTCGAGTGCTGCTGGATACGACTTAACGGGCGACGAAGTATTTGGCTTGGGGGTGGTGGCAGATTAGGGCGGAGGTGGTTTGCTCGGGTTGGTATTGGTAGCTGGTTTCTTCGCCGACCTCGATGCCGAGGCGGTCGGCTTCTAGGAGTTGGGCCACGGTGAGATTGTCCTCGAGGTCGGGGCAGGCGGGGTAGCCCCAGGAGTAGCGGCCGCCGCGGTATTGCTGGCGGAACAGGCCGATCAGGGTGGGTCCGTCTTCATCGGCGAAACCCCACTCGGTGCGGATGCGGTGGTGCCAGTACTCGGCGAGGGCCTCGGCCATCTCTACCCCGAGGCCGTGCAGCAGCAAGTAATCTTGGTAGCGGTTGTCGGCGAACAGCTTGCCCGCGGCCTTGGACACTTCCGCTCCCATGGTGACGATGTGGAATGCGGCGTAGTCCACATCCTCGCTGTCCGCGGGCCGGAAGAAATCGGCGATGCACAGGAACGGTTCTTTGGGCTGGCGGGGATAGCGGAAGCGGCACAGCTCGGAGGCTCGGTCGGGGCTGTCCCACACCACCAGGTCGTCGCCGCTTCCGCTGACCGGGAAGTAGCCGTACACCACTTGGGGAACCAGCAGCCCTTGGGCGGTGGCCGAGGTGAGCTGCTCGCGCATGGTGGGGCGAATGCGCTCTTTGAAGGCGGCATCGTCCTCGCCGTCGACGGGGCGGAACTGCCACTGGTTGCGGAACAGGGCGGTCTCGTTCACGTATTCGGCGATGTCGGCGACTGGAATGCCCTTGACCACGCGCGAGCCCACAAACGGGGGTTCGAAAACCGTGTTGTCGACCTGCACCGACGGTGCCCGCTCGGGAAGGACTTCGCCGACAGCGGCGGCCGGGTCCCGGCGGGCCCTGCGGGGCCGGGCGCGGGCCCCCGGGCGGCCGGCCGCATCCGGGGCCTTCACCCCCCGGCGGCCCGGGCGGGGCAGGCCGCGGCCTCCGGGCCGACGGCCGAATTCGGGGTCTTCAACGCCGGTGCGGCGCAACTCGCCCAGCCGGTCCATCACCGCCAGCCCCTCAAAGGCGTCTTTGCCGTAGAACACCCGGCCCCGGTAGGTCTCCCTCATATCCCGTTCCACATAGGTGCGGGTCAGGGCCGCGCCCCCCAGCAGCACCGGGAGGTGGTGGAGGTCTCTGGTGTTCAGCTCCTCCAGGTTGTCCCGCATAATCAGGGTGCTCTTCACCAGCAGACCGCTCATCCCGATTGCGTGGGCCTCTACCGACTGGGCCCGGTCGATCATCTCGGCAATCGACACCTTGATGCCCAGGTTGTGAACCTCGTAGCCGTTGTTGGTCAAGATGATGTCCACCAGGTTCTTGCCGATGTCGTGTACGTCGCCCTTCACGGTGGCCAGCACAATCCGGCCCTTGCCCCCGGTGTCGTCGGCCTTGTCCATGTGCGGCTCCAGATACGACACCGCCGTCTTCATGGTCTCGGCTGACTGGAGCACGAACGGCAACTGCATCTCCCCGGAGGCGAACAGCTCGCCCACCACCTTCATTCCGGCCAGCAGCGTGTTGTTGACGATGTCCAGTGCCGGGGTACCCGATAGGGCCTCGTCCAGATCGGCCTCCAGCCCATCGCGGTCGCCGTCAATGATGCGCCGCTCCAGCCGCTGCTCAACCGGCCATCCGGAGCGGTCTTCCTTCACGGCGGCGGCCGCGGTCACGTTCTCGAACGCAGCCAGCAACTCGGTCAGCGGGTCGTAGTCGTCCCGTCCTTGCGACGCGATCCCAACCGAGCCCCGCCGGTCGTAGATCAAGTCCAGACACACGTCGCGATGGTGGGGGTCTACCCGGTTCAACGGGATGATCCGACCCGCATGGACGATGGCCGAGTCCAGTCCGGCTTCCAAGCACTCGTGCAGGAACATGGAATTGAGCACATGGCGGGCGGCGGGCTTCAGCCCGAACGACACGTTGGAAACCCCCAGCGTGGTGTGGGCGCCCGGCAGCTCGGCCTTGATCCGGCGGATGGCCTCGATGGTGGCCAGACCGTCTTTGCGCAGGTCGTCATCGCCGGTGGACAGCGGGAAGGTCAGGGCGTCGAAGATCAGATCGGAGGGGGCCAGCCCGTAGCGCTCGGTGGCCAGGCGATAGAGGCGGTGGGCCACCCGCATCTTCCACTCCAGGTCGCGGGCCTGGCCCTCTTCGTCTATGAGAAGGCACACCACCGCAGCGCCGTACTCCCGGGCCAGCGCTAGAACCTTGTCGAGGCGCGATCCCTCGGCCTCGCCGTCTTCCAGATTGGCCGAGTTGAGCACCGCCCGGCCGCCGATCCACTCCAGCCCCGCTTGCATCACATTGGGCTCGGTGGAGTCCAGCACCAGGGGTGCGGCCACGCCGGTGGCGAACCGCCGGGCCAGCTCGTCCATGTCGGCGGCGCCGTCGCGGCCCACGTAGTCGACGCACAGATCAAGCAGGTGGGCACCCTCGCCCACCTGGTCGCGGGCGATCTGGAGGCAGCCGTCCCAGTCGGCCTCCAGCATGGCGTCGCGGAACTTGCGGGAGCCGTTGGCGTTGGTGCGCTCTCCCACTATGAGGAACGACGTGTCCTGGGCAAAGGGCACCGCGGTGTAGATCGAAGCAGCCGATGGGGGCAATTCGCCGGGCCGGGGTCCTGGGGTGAGATCGGCGCAGCGGTCGATCACCGCCCTCAGGTGCTCGGGGGTGGTGCCGCAGCAGCCGCCGATCACGCTCACCCCCATCTCGGTGACATAACGGGCCAGGTAGTCGGCGAACTCGTCGGGGCCGACGTCGTAGTGCATCCGGCCGTCCACCACCTGGGGGAGCCCGGCGTTGGGGATGCAGGCCACCGGCACCGGGCACTGCTCGGACAGCACCCGCAGGTGCTCGCCCATCTCAGCGGGGCCGGTTGCGCAGTTCAGCCCGAACGCCGCCGGGCCAAGGGGGGCTAGGGCGGTCAGCGCGGCGCCGATCTCGGTGCCGGGCAGCATCCGGCCGGTCATCTCGATGGTGACCTGCACTTGCAGAGGTACTTCCCGGCCCACCGCGGCCATGGCCCGGCGGCATCCGTTGATGGCCGCCTTGGCGCCGAGCAGGTCGTACTGGGTCTCGATGATGAACAGGTCGACTCCGCCGTCGAGTAGGCCCCGGGCCTGCACCTCAAAGGCGTCGCGCAGCTCGGCATAACGGATCTGGCCCAGCGAGGCCAGCTTGGTGCCCGGACCCACCGATCCCGCTACCCACCGGGGTCGTCCGTCGGTGACATATCCCTGGGTCACATCACGGGCGATGCGGGCCGCAGCCAGGTTGATCTCATAGGCCTGATCGGCAATGCCGTACTCGGCCAGAGGCACGGCGAACGCCCCGAAGGTGGCGGTTTCCACCGCGTCCACCCCGAGGCCCAGGTAGAGATCGTGCATCCCGGCGATGAGGTCGGGCCGGGTCAGGCACAAGAGCTCGTTGCAGCCTTCCAAGTCGGGGCCGCCGAAGTCATCCGCGCTCAGCGGCTGTTCTTGGACGTAGGTGCCGAAGGCGCCGTCGTAGATGAGGACGCGCTCTTTGGCCGCATCCTCATAGGAACCCATGGAAAGCGAGGCTACTAAGCAACGGGCGGCAAACCCGTGCCAGATAACATCGCAGGGGCTTGAATCAAACCGAGGAGACCAGGTGATCGCGTTTCGAACCGGCAGGAAAATCCCGGCCAGCGCCGCACTGCACGCGGTGGGGGTGTGCCAAGGCAACGGCGCCCAGCGGCCCAAAGAGCTGGACTGGGAAGTGCTCGAAGGCCGGGGGTTCGAAGCCAAGCCCGGACAGGTGGAGATCGTGTCGGGGCAAGACCGGCCGATTGCCGTGGTCGGGTTGGGCCCGGCCGACAAAATCACCGCCGCGGTGATCCGCCGGGCGGCAGCATCGCTGGCTAGGTCGGCCAAGCGGATGAAGCGCATCGCGGTGTCGGTGCTCGACGCCGTGCCCGACAGCATCGACCGCGCCGACGCGCTGGAGGCATTGGCCGAGGGTATGACGCTGGGGGCGTACACCTACGGTGACCTCAAGTCGGAGCACAATCCCAACAAGCTGGAGAACGTGCATGTCATCGGCCCGGGAGGCCGGGCGGTGACTGAGGCGCTGGAGCAGGGTCGGCGGGTGGCCGAAGCGGTGTGCTTTGTGCGCGACTTGGTGAACGAGCCCGGCGGGTCGCTCACTCCCACCCGGTTCGCAGAGTTGGCCGAAGAGATGGCCGAGCGGGAGCGCTTGGACATAACGGTGCTCGACTTAGACGGCATCCGCGAGGCTGAGCTGGGCGGGCTGCTAGGGGTGAACCGGGGATCGGATCAGCCCCCCCGGTTTGTGGAGGTGTCCTACGCGCCCGATCTGGAGGTCGAGTGCCGGGGGTCAGTGGCGCTGGTGGGCAAGGGTCTCACGTTCGATTCTGGTGGGCTGTCGATCAAGTCCGGCACCGGGATGATGACCATGAAGTGCGACATGAGCGGGGGTGCCGCGGTGCTGGGCGTGATGGCCGCCATTTCTGCGGTGGCGCCGCCGGTGAGGGTCACCGGCTACGTGCCTATGACCGACAACATGCTGGGGGGCGACGCCACCCGACCCGGCGACGTGCTCACCATGGCCAACGGCAAGACCGTGGAGGTGCTCAACACCGACGCCGAGGGCCGCTTGGTGTTGGCCGACGCCTTGTCGCTGGCCTGTCGGGCCGAGCCCGATGCCATTGTCGACCTGGCCACCCTTACCGGGGCGTGCATGGTGGCGCTGGGCCCCAAGGTGGCCGGGCTCATGGGCAACAACGAGGCGTGGGTCGACCAGTTGGCCGACGCCGCCGAGCGCTCCGGCGAGCGGGTCTGGCGACTGCCGATGCCCGATGACTACAAGGCCCAACTCGACTCGTCGGTGGCCGACATGAAGAACATCGGCGGCCCCCACGGCGGCGCGCTGACCGCCGGGCTGTTCTTGTCCAATTTCGTGGACAACGACATCCCCTGGGCCCACCTCGACATCGCCGGCCCCGCTTTCACCGATGCCGAGGACGCCGAGACCGCCAAGGGCGGCACCGGCTTCGGCGTGAGGATGCTCCTCGACGCCCTGGTCAACTTCGAGCCGCCTACGGATTCAGCGGACGGCTGAGTCACGAAGGAAGTTGCTTGCAAATCAGCGCTGTAGCGCTAACATTTGGGTATGGCGACTATTCAGATTCGGGATGTCTCCGAGGAGACCTATGAGGTCATCCGCCGAAGGGCCCGAGCTGAGGGGCAGTCGATTCAGGGGTACATGAAGAGGCAGATCGAGCGGCTGGCCCGCGAGCCTGATGAAGATGCGCTTTTCGGCGATGTGGAGCGCTTCGTAGATGCCCACGACATTCGACTCGACATTGAGTCCTTGCTTTCCGACCTCAATGCCGAACGTCGGTGAGTCCAAGTCCCGTTGTTGTTGACGCCTCGGCTCTGGTTGCCGCGGTTGCCGATGCTGACTTGATCGGAACCCGGGCGAGAGAGCGGTTGCGAGATTGTCGGCGGGTCGCCCCGTTCTTGGTTGATGCCGAGGTTGGCAGCGCCCTTCGCTCCATGGTCTTGCGGGGCGAAATTGACGAAAGCGCTGCCGAGTCGGCCAGGCTGCTTGCTGAGCGCATGGTTCATCGTCGCCACCCTCACCACGGCGTGCTGGCCTCTCGGGCATGGCAGCTTCGCCAAAACGTCAGCTTCTACGACGCCCTATACGTGGCACTAGCCGAAAGACTCGACTGCCCACTGGTCACCGCCGACAAGCGCATCGCCCGAGCCCTGCCCCACAACAAGAAAATCCACGTCATCACCGGCAGCAGTTAGAACGACTGCTTGGGCATCCGCTTGTGCCCACGATGTCCACCCGACGGCCTCGGGCAGTGGTTTGAAGACCCATGCCCAACACTCGATTGCGTCGGCAGTTTTGATCGCGCAGGTGATGTCGTCTCCGACCGAACCGCCAGGCCCGATCCCGCAGGCACGCGGCCCCTCAACCAGCACCGCAGGCGATAGCCAAAAGTGCCCATATATGGGCACTTCATACGCCCGGATATGGGCACAAAGCGTGCCTAGGCGGGAATCAGTGGCTCACTGCGCCGGCAAATCTGTACAGACCCGCCTTCGGCGCACCTTGCGATGTTCAACGAGGCTGTCAGGGGGCGTCCCATCGGCGAAGCGGGGTTTGGGGTAGCCGTGGGGGTCCGATACTCCAATATTGGGGCTGGCACTCCCCGCGAGCGGGTGCCATCTGATCTGTCCCCCGTGAGTACAGGGAGGGTTCTATCGGCTTACACTGACGCTCGACGACCAACAATTGAGAGGGGAGCTGCTGCTATGGGCGCAGAGAGGCTGCATTTGGGACGACTGTTCCAGCGTGCTCGGCATATCGCCGTCCCACAATCCAAAGCGGGCAAGAAGGCCCCGCGAGCGGATTCGGGGCATCCACCGCACATCATCAAGGAGATTCAAGACGCCGAAGTCGAGACGGCGAAGCGGATCGCTGACGGAAGCGCCGGGGCCGACGCGAAAGACAAGGCGGAGCTGGCCGAGTACTTCAACGACAAGCTGGGCCGAGACGAGTTCACCGCCTAGCAGATGACCCAGTGGAAATGGGCCGGCTTTGAAGTGATCGAAGATTGGGCCAATGCCAGCGACGGCGCTACAGCCCAACAGGTCTACGAGGCAATGTTCCTGGCAGTAGACGAAGAGCATCCCGGCGAGCCAGTGCCGTTCTCGAAGACTGGCACGCTGCGGATGATCCGCACCGCCCTTCGTCGTGGTCTAGACATAGCTCCTCCTTATAGAGCATGTCTCCACAAAAAGGGGGAACCTCATGAGCCTGGCTCCCTATCTCTGGGCGGGCTAGGAGGGGTCGATGCGGGGGATGCGGGAAAGCACTTCGGCGGCCAGCCTTTTGACGCTGGCGCTGTTGTCGGTCTCGGTTCCCAGCGCGATGTCCACCAGGCGGGCGCATTCTTGGGCGACGCCGACCGCGGCGGTAGCCATCTCGGTGGCGAAGCGCGGGGTGGCGTCGGCGGGGTCGCCCGGGATGTAGATATCGCCGAGGTAGGTGCTTGTCTCCCGCCACACCGAGGCCTGCTCGCCGCTCACCGGGTCCATCGTATGGCGCAGCTTCGTGGCCTGCCCGCCGCTCAGCCCGGCGGTGGCCGCGTGGTCGATCAGTCCGCCGATGTCGTGGGTCCGGTCGGGGTGGTCGCCCTCCAACGCGTGGATGAGAGCCTTCAGCGCCGTCTCCATCACCGACTGGGCCGACGCGCAAATGTCCAGCATCCTCGAATGTTTCATGCGGGCGGCGTCAGCCGGGTCGGTGGCCTCGCGCTCGGTCTCGTCAGCGGGCAGGCGGGCGTTCAAGCTGTCTAGGGCTTTTAGCGTGCTGGTTAGGGCCCCCGCGGCTTGGGCGGCGTCGCTGGGCGCCATCCCGATCTCCTTGGCGTAATCGATGGGGCGCGCCGGAGGTCTGCTGGCCAACTGAACGGCATGGCTCGCGATATGCCGCTCGATGCTCGATTTGCACTCTACCGACCGTTTCCGCCACTCGGCGCGGTCGGTCACCTTCACATCAGCGGCGAAACCGGTGGCGTCGCTTATACGACGGCAGGCGTCGGCAACGAGGCTGCGCCGCTGGGAGTAATCGCCCAGATCGTCGAAAACTAGGCACAAATCGAGGTCCGACCCCGGACGCTGCTCGCCGCGGGCCACCGACCCGAACAACAAGACCATGCCCGGGTCCAAATCAGCAATCGAAGCCGCCGCCCGCCGAGCGTCCTCCAGCGTAGGAGTCGGCCTCCCAGCCACTGGCCCGCGCTCCTCCATATGCCCAGTCTACCTGCCCCTTTTTGATGCTCGCCGGTGCTGAGGGAATCGGGCATTTCGGGCCCCAAGTCCTCTGGCAATCCCACTAGCCGAAAGACTGCACTGCCCCCTGGTCATCGCCGACAAGCGCATCGCCCGAGCCCTGCCCCACCACAACCAGATCTACGTCATCGCATCTACATGAAGTTCACGGGTAGGAGGCGTAGTTCTGGGTGATCCATAGCCATCCGGCTTTGAGGACGATTCCGACACCCATGTGGGTGGTTTCGGAATCGACCATGGCGGCGTAGTGCAGTGGGCTGTTGACGAAGTCGCCATAGGATTGCTGTACTGCGTCGGAGGTCGTGGTGGTGAGCTTGTTGAGGGCGATGTTCTCTCCGTTGAAGCGGTACCCGGTCGGGTAGTCGGCACCGGCATGGGGATTGTGGTTGAAGTCGAATCCGGCGCCCATGATTTGTGACCAACGGCGGGCCGCGTCCGCCACACCGGGGTCGTAAGCCAGCGTGTTCAGCCCGAGGCTGGATCGCAGCTCGTTGACCAAGGCGGCCATTTCAGCCTCGGCTGCTGCCATTTCTGCTTCGGTGAGCTGTCGGCCGGAATCGCGCCCAGCCATCATCACGGTGACATAGGAGGTACCGTCGGCGGCGGTTGCGATGCCGGTGGCAAGGTGGGTGCATACCCCGCATGCCGGCAGCCGCGAGCCTTCTTCTCCCAACAGGGCGGTACTGAGTTCGGCAGGGGCCTGCGGGTCGTGGATGTCGCCAGTGATGCTCGCCGGTTTGCTGATGCTCCAAAAGTCCCAATCGGGTTCTAGGTGCGCCCAGTAGTCGAACGGGGCCTGGAAGCTCTGCGCGTCGGCCATGGCCTGCGCATGAGCCTGGGCGATTGCTGACAGCTCTTTGCTTGATCTGAGGACGGGCAACGATGTCGCCGGACTTCGGATCTCGTTCATCGCGTCGATCGTCAGAGCCTCCAGCTGGGCTCTGAGCCGGTCGAGGCGGGTGAGGGGACGTCCCGAGGCGCAGTCATAGGGAACGATCTGGGTGTCAACGTCGAACCGGCACCGATAGGCGTTCAGCAGGGACTCTTGGGCCGCGATCAACTCGTCGCGCACAGAAATGTCGCTCAGGGAGGGACCTCCGCCTGTACGCGATTGCGCGCCGACATTTGCGGCGAGCAAGGGAAGCATCAAGCACGCAACCGCCACCAATGACGCGACTCGCTGACGGATGCTGCGGCCTTGCGATACGTTCATGCGGCGATCAAGAGCCAGGACGCCTCAAGGTGATTTTGTAGCGGACTCTGGCTGTGGCGTGGTTCTTGGGGACGTAGACCTGGATTTCTTGGTTGCCGACTCTGGTTCCCATGTCCCATCGTGCCCAGCTTCCGGTTGGGTTCCAGCTGTCTCCCGGAGGACTTGCCGCGGATGCGTACGCGTAATTGCTGTTGTTGGAGTATCGGCTGGGGCCGTACCCGTTACCGGTGCTTTCGGGATCACCGCCTCTCCAACCTCTTTTCGCCCCGCCAGGGCCGTAGGTGGGGTTGTCGTTGGTGTACCAGTCGGTCTGCTGAGATTGGAGAGCGCTAGCCGATGTGGCCGCGGTGACCAGCCCTGCGGCTAGGACACAGATGACCAATAGAGGGATTGAAAGCCTTCGGCAGAGGCGACTGGGCTTGCCGCCTGCTAGTTGGGGAAGGGATGTCGACTGTGCGATTCGACGTCCCGCTTGAAGAGGTGTCGGACCAGGGCTCCCTTGGTGGGGCCTATTTCACATATGAGCAAGTTCAGGGCTGAGCGCAGAGAGCAGGGTCGTCTCGGAGGGCGGATTGGGCGCGGGTTCGCAGGGCGGGGTGGCGGAAGCGGACGCGGGATTTGGCGGTGGGGCTGATTGCGCCGGCGTTGAGCAGGCGGCGGCGGCAGGTGCGGATGTAGTCCGGCGACCGGCCGATCCGCTGGGCGATGTCGTTCAATGCAGAATCGGGATCGTCTTCGAGCATTGCAACGAGAAACCGCTTCTTATCTGTTTATCTGTTCTTATCTGTTTATCTGTTCTTATCTGTAGTGATGTGGAAGAGGTTCTCACCGGTTTGCCCACCAGTGTCGAAAACCGACAGTGTGAGGTGTCGGCAATCAGCATTGCAGACCGTCTAAAACCGACATTGTGCAGTGTCGACATGCGGTAGTGTGGGGCCATGAGCTCTTATAGGGAGCGGCTGGTGGATCCACTCATTGCTGAGTTTCTAGCTGAGCTCCCCGCAGTTTCCCTCGTCGGGCCGCGGGCGTCGGGCAAGACGACCACCGCGGGCCGACATGCTCGAACCGTGGTCCGCCTTGACCGGCAAGCCGAGTCGGCAGTCGTGGCCGCCGACCCGGATGCGGCTTTGGAGAACCTTCCGGAGCCTGTCCTGCTCGATGAGTGGCAGGAAGTGCCGCAGGTGCTCGGGGCAGTAAAGCGAGCCTGCGATGCCGAGCCTCGCCCGGGCCGGTTCCTTCTCACGGGATCGGTGCGGGCAGAGGTCGAGGCGCAAACATGGCCAGCGACAGGCCGCGTGACTCGGATTTCCATGTATCCAATGACGGCTGGTGAGCATCTCGGCACGTCGTCGGCACCTCTGGTCGACCGGATAGCCCGAGGCGAGCTCGGCTTTTCCCGCAACGATGCCTGCAACCTGAGGGATTACGTAGACTTGGCGTTGCAGGGCGGTTTTCCCTACGCGGTCACAACTCTCGATTCCCGTGCTCACCGGGCTTGGCTCGACACCTATATCGACGAGATAGTCACCCGTGACTCCGCGCTGGTAAGCGGCGGTCATGACAGCACTCGGCTAGCCCGTTATGTCGAAGCGTATGCCCTGAACTCATCGGGCATTGTGGACGACACAAAGCTATACACGGCTGCGGGCATTGACAGACGGACCGCACTGGGCTATCGCGAACTGCTGAGTCGACTCTATGTGATCGACGAATTGCCGGCTTGGACGTCAAACCGACTCAAGCGCCTGTCGCTCGCTTCCAAGCGCTTTCTCATCGACTCGTCACTCTTGGCCGCATTGACGGGTGCGACTAGCAGAACGGTAATGAGAGACGGCAACTTGTTGGGGAAGCTGCTGGAGACCTTCGTGGTGGCGCAACTCCGAGCCCAGGCGACCGTGAGCGAGCATCGCTGTCGGCTCTTCCACCTTCGCCAGCACCATGGCCGCCACGAAGTTGACGTGGTGATCGAACTTGACGCTCAAGAAGTCATCGGTATCGAGATCAAGGCCACCTCTGCCCCCTCATCCAGCGACGCGCGGCATCTAGCCTGGCTATGCGACCAAATCGGCGACAGATTCACCGCTGGAATTGTGCTTCATACCGGACCTGCATCATTCCCCCTAGCCGATCGCCTCTGGGCACTCCCCATCAGCAGCCTGTGGACATAGCTTCTTAGCCGCAGCTGTGGAACTTATAGGGATTGCCGATAGACGATTGGCGAAACCGACGGATTGTCTGACTCCACCCACACCGAGGCCTGCTCGCCGCTCGCCGGGGTCGAAGCTTCGCTGTAGCGCGCCTAGGGGCCCAGTGAGGTTATGGGGATAATGGAGACGCCGTCGGGGTGCTCGAAGCCGTAGCCGCTGGCGGTGATGATCACCAGGCGCGATGGCGTTCCGCTGCGGTCGGGGTCGATTTTCGTTCGCAGGCGGTGGAGCGAGCGGATGCCCTCTTCGATTCCCTTTTCGCTGCCGAGTTTGACTTCGGCGGCGATCCAGCGGCCGTCGGGATGCTTGATGATCACGTCGACTTCCAGTCCGTCGCTGTCTCGGTAGTGGGACAGGTCGAGGTTGTTGGTCTGGCCGTAGACGCGGAGGTCGCGCACCACTAAGGACTCGAACAACAGTCCGGCGTATTTCCGGTTTTGCATCACTGATTCCAGATTGGATTCCACCGCGGCCACGGCCAGGGAGGGATCGACGAAGTGGCGCTTCGGCGCGCTCCGCAGCTGCGCCCGCGAGGTGGTGTGCGGCTTCCACGCCCGCAGGTCTTCCACCACGAACAGGCGCTCGAGAGCTGCCACATAGGACGATACGGTGCGCCGCTCTATGGCCCCCTGCTCGTCGGCGGTGTCTTTGGCCAAGGTGGCGAAGCTCGCCTCAGTGGTGGTGTTCCGCCCGAGCGACGACAGCAGTTTGCGGACCCCGATCGGGTTGCGGGCCACCCCGTCCACCCGGGCGATGTCGGTTCGGCTGATTTCATCCAGGTAGCCGCGGGTTGCCCGCAGTGCTGTGCGAAGGTCGGCATTCAACAGCCGGGGCCAGCCACCGCGGCAGACCGCTTCCATGACGTCGTTGAGGCTGAGCCCGCGGTCTGGGACAGAGCACGGCCCGGGGGCAAACAGACCGGCGAGCGAGATGCTGGCGTCAGACAGGCCGGACTCGAACAGGCTCATGGGCCGCATCCTCACCCGCAGCATCCTCCCCGCCCCGGAATGGCGGGTGATGTCGTCGGGAGGGTTGGCCGAGCCAGTCAAGATGAATTGGCCGGCACTGCCCCTCTCGTCGCAGGCCCGGCGCATCGGGTTCCAAATTTCCGGCGCGAGTTGCCACTCATCCAACAGCCGCGGAACCGGACCCTCCAACAGAGCGGCGGGGTCCAGGTTCGAGGCCAAAAGGGAGCTGGCCGTGGCGTCGAGGAGAGCCTCGCTGCGGGCGAACCGCTTCCCGGTCCACGTCTTGCCGCAGGCACGCGGCCCCTCAACCAGCACCGCAGGCGATGCCGCCAATGAGTCTTCCATCTCGGCGTCCACCACCCGCGGGCGATATCCACGAGGAGTCAGCCCATGCGCCATTCTCACCTCCGACAGTGGGCAACCAAGAACACTATAGCCAAAAGTGCCCATATATGGGCACTTCATACGCCCGAATATGGGCACAAAGCGTGCCTAGGCGGGAATCGGCGGCTTGAGCATCCCCCCTTTGGCCGGTCACCTGGATTAGGCGTTGGAACAGGGTGGTCTCGATGAGGTCAACTGGGGGCAGGACGACTGAGCCACGCGAACGCTCCGTAGGCCCCAGCCAACACGACCACAGCGAACGGGGCCAACAGCCATTGGCGGGTGTCGAACAGCTTGTCGATTGCCTCGACAGGCCAGGAGGCGGCTACTAGGCCGACTGCGACGGCTAGGACGTTCATCGTGACATGGCGCCTGGTGGCGGGCATTTCTATTCGGCCGAAGCAGCCGCAGGGTTCTGCTGATCCTGAGCGGACCATGGCCGCGGCTACTACGGCGAATCCGGCATAGAGGGCGGCGAGGGCGGTGGCGGGGACGATGCCGCCCACGATGAAGGCGCTGACGGCCACGATTAGCTCTATCAGGCCCAGCAGCCGCACTGCCCAGTGGCGGTGGTAGAGCTGGAGCCGGGCCAGGGCGGCGGACGCCGGCTCGGGGGTGACCGCCTTCGACGCTCCGGCTGCGCCCAACAAGACCGCAGCTATCAGGTAGACCGCGGCCACGTACTGCATGGGCTATCGCGTGAAGCGGCGCAGGGCGTGGCGGCGGCGCTCGGCATTTATCGCGGCACGGTCATCGGCGCTGAGCCGGGGGGTGTCGGGGTGGAGGCAGTCGCCGATTTCGGAAACTGGCATCAGCCGAAGCACAGGCACCGGGGCGGAGTCAGCGTTGTTCCACCGGTAGGTGAGTGCTCCCTGAGGGCAGCCGCCCAGGGCGATCCAGTTCTGGATGCCGGGGTCTTGGTGCGAGATCACCACCCGGAGCACGCCATCGGGGTCGAGGCGGGCCTGGGAGTCGTTCATGGTGGTGGGGAGGTTCACGTAGTCGAGGCTCTGGTACCAGGTGTCGCCCACCTGGATGTTCCAGTACAGGCAGTCAGGCGGGGTTACCTCGTAGAGCAGAGCCTCGTCGGCGCCCACCTCGTACCAGCACTGCCCGTAAGACTGCTTTTCGCTTCCCCCCTGCGCGCTCTGGCTCACCTTGTGAGAGGGAATATGGTCGAAGGAGTTGATCTGGCCTCGGTCGCGCTGACCACCGGCAAAGTCGGTCCAGAACTTGGGTACGGTGTCAACCTCCCGGGCCAGCTCATCGAACCGCTCACTAGTCCGCACCGGGTCGAGCCGGCCGGGGGGACCAGATGGGTCTAGGCATTCGAAGTACAGCTCGGCCTGGCCCTCTGCCGACCAGTCAGAGAAGAACTGGCGCACGAACAGCCGGCATGGGTGCGGCTCGACTTGGAACCAGTCGCCGACGTGGTCGCCGGGGTCGGGGTCGGGGCTGAAGACCACGTCGATGCGGCCATCGCCGATGTCGGTCAGGTCGGGACTTCCCACGTCGACGAGTTGAGTGATGTGCCCTCGGCCAAAGCTGTGGTCCATCAACGACAGTCCCAGGTAGCGCAGGGTGTCGATCCGACCGGTCAGGCGGTAGGTGTGGGTCAAGTCCACCGGCGCGGTCATGTACATCGCGTCGGGATTGTCCTGGCCCACCTTGAAGGGATACACCCAGCCCAGCTCGGGGTGGTCGGGGTCGTTGTTCTCCACGATTCGGTCGTAGGCCCAGAAGAACATCCGCAGCTGATGGCGTAGCCCCTCAGCCTGCTCCGATGGGCCAGCCCCCAGTGTTGGATCGAAGATGTAGTCGGCCGACTCCTTGAGGGTGTCGCAAAGCCGGTTCCAGGATGCTCTCAGGTCGTTGTCCACGGCCCATGTCTAGCCGCGACGCCTCCAACCGGGCAGACCGAGGGCCGGTGTTCTATCGAGGCCCTCCCCGCTTATCTTTCCACGCAAATTGTCTAGTTCAGCCCGGCTGAGGCTGCGGACATTGGCATCGGGTAGTGGGAGGAGTGGGAGCGCTGGAGGTGCTCGGGCAGGCGGCGGAGCTGGGCGTTGTTGAGCAGAGGTAGGCGGCGGCGAATGGCAAAGCCGGCGTGACCTTCGGCGGCCAGCCGGAACATCACCAAGCGGTGCAACGTGCGATGGAGGCCGCCCCTGGGTCCTGCCTTGGGGCTGATCCCCAGTTGAAGGGCAATGTCGGGCACGGAAAGCTCGAAGCCTTCAGGGGTTTTGTCGAACTCGTGGGCCACATGGCGCATGAGCCAACCGGCTGTGGGGCCTACAACCCCCAGCCAATACCGCTCCACGTATCGCGATCGTGGGTCGTGTCCGTTCTCCTCGGTAATCAGGTCGCGCCATGGTTCAATCCATAGCGAAGAGTGCAAGAAGGAGTTTGTCATGGAAGGATCATTTCTGCTGGCTGTTGCCATACTCGATATAGGGAGGAAGCTTTAGATGTATTCTGTCCATTTTCATGTAAGTCTGTCAAGTGGTCGCTAAGTAATTTTCATGCGGCCAATCGAAGAGTTGGGCAGCGAGGTGGAGGCAGCCCGGGCAGTGCTGGGCAATGCCAAAAAGGTGGTGGTGCTAGCCGGGGCGGGGATATCCACCGACAGCGGCATCCCCGATTTCCGGGGACCAGAGGGACTGTGGACCAAGAACCCCGAGGCTGAGAAAACCGCCACCCTGTCGTCGTATGTAGCCGACCCCGAGTTGAGGCAGCGCAACTGGCAGCGGCTGGCCGAGGGGTCGATGTGGGAGGGCAAACAGCCCAACCCAGGCCACCGGGCGCTGGTGGAGTTGGAGCGTCAGGGAAAACTGCTCACGCTGATCACCCAGAATGTCGACGGCCTGCACCGGGCGGCGGGCACCTCCGAGGAACTGCTGGTAGAGATCCACGGCACAACATCCAAGGTCCGCTGTCTCGACTGCGGGGACACCGCCCCGATGGACCGGGCTCTGGACAGGGTGAGGGCGGGCGAGGCCGACCCTTCGTGCCGGCTCTGCGGCGGGATATTGAAGTCGGCCACCATCTCCTTCGGCCAGAACCTGGTGATGGACGACCTGCACCGATCTGAGCAAGCCGCCATGGCCTGCGACGCAATGCTGGCGGTGGGCTCCACCCTCACCGTGTACCCGATCGCCAATGTGGTCCCCATCGCCCATCAGGCCGGCGCCCAGCTGGTAATCGTGAACGCCGATCCCACTCCATTCGACGGCCTTGCCGCGGCGGTGGTGCCCGCCTCGATCAGCGAGGCGCTGCCCTTGATCGTTGCTCCGCAACCAGGCGCGTGATTGGTAAAATCGGACTAATTAGGTAGGATTTGTGGGGAATAGTCATCCTGCCTGACCCGATGTCCCGCCAACACCGAGGTAGCTGTAGCCATGTCCACGTTTAGAGATCTGCTGAGAGAAGCCAAAGCCGAGATCCGCGAGACCGACCCGGCCGGCGCCGAGGCGATGCTGGCCGAGGGCGCGGTGCTGCTCGACGTGCGAGAGCCCGACGAGTTCGAGCAGGGGGCGGTGCCCGGCTCGGTGCACATCCCCCGGGGCAACCTCGAGCCCAACGTGGAGAACCGCCTGTCCGACAAGGACGCCCCGGTGGTGGTCATGTGCGCGGGGGGAGTGCGCTCGGCATTCGCCGCCCAGACCCTCCAGGAGATGGGCTATGGCGACGTGGTGTCCATGGACGGCGGGTTCAACCGCTGGAAGGACGAGGGCCGCGACTGGTCCCTACCGGTTACCCTCACGCCAGACCAGCGAAACCGCTACCACCGTCACCTGCTGTTGCCCGAGGTGGGCGTGGAGGGGCAGCTCAAGCTGCTGGAAGCCAAGGTCTTGTGCCTGGGCGCCGGCGGGCTGGGCTCTCCCGCCGCCCTGTACCTGGCGGCCGCGGGGGTGGGAACTGTGGGCATCGTAGACATGGACGTGGTGGACGCCTCCAACCTCCAGCGCCAGATCCTGCACAACGTCGACCGGGTGGGGGACCGCAAGGTGGACTCGGCCAAAAAGACGCTAAATGCCCTGAACCCCGACGTGAACGTGGTGACCTACGACGTGCGACTGGGGGCCGACAACATCATGGACATCATCGCCGACTACGACGTGATCGTGGACGGTGCCGATAACTTCCCGGTGCGCTACATGCTCAATGACGCCTCGGTGAAGCTGGGCATCCCGGTTGTCCACGGGTCGATCTTCCGGTTCGAGGGCCAAGTCACGGTGTTCGACCCCCGCAACGGCCCCACCTACCGGGACATGATTCCCGAGCCGCCTCCCGCCGAGATGGCCCCGAGCTGTGCCGAAGCTGGCGTACTCGGCGTGCTGCCCGGGATTGTGGGGTCGATCCAGGCCCTGGAGGCCATCAAGCTGATTCTCGGCCATGGCGATGTACTGGTGGGCCGGCTGCTGGCATTCGATGCCAGCGAGATGTCGTTCCGGGAGTACAAGCTGCGGCCCGACCCCGATCAGCCCATTACTTGGGAGAACCGGGACAAGATCCAGGTGGTGGAACTAGACGGCCTCTGTGCCCCTGCCCCCATCAGCTAGCTCTTTCCCTATTCGCTGACCCCGCTCCCGTCATCTAGCTCTTCGCCACTTCGCAGATCCTCCAATTCTCGGCGCAGAAGCGCCACCTCCTCCATAAGCACCTGTATGCGCTGTTCGGAGCGGCTGAGCTCCCACGAGTACTGCACCAGCACGATCAGCACGAAGCCCAGGGCGGCCATGAACACCAGCGACGGGGTGTATTCCACACCGAGCCAATCACCCACCGTGTCGGCCACATCGGGGGCTGCGGCCAGCACCAGCATCACCACCGAGGTGGCCATCCACAAGAGCCCGTACTTGGATCCCATACCGCCCCGCCGCTGGAGCTTGAGGATGATGGCCACCACCACGGCGGCCAACAGTGCGGAGACAATTCGGGCAGTGAGGCTCATGATCGACCTCCGATAAAGACCGCGAGCGTGGCCCGCAGATAGTGAAAAACCAGTGCGGCCCCCGTGGCCGAGGGTTGGCCTCCTTGACGGGGTGCCATCGTCACCGGCACCTCTTTGATGGCCAGCCCGGCGCGAGCGGCGATCGACAGGCCGAGCAGATTGTCTAGGTACCCTGAGGGAAGCTCCTTGGAAAAGAGTTCCACGCAAGGCCTCGACATGGCCCAAAACCCCGAAGTGGGGTCGGTAAGCGCCACTCCCCGGCGATGGCGTATTACACGGCTGACCAGCCGCATGGCCATCCGCCGGGTGCGGGACACCTGATAGGGGGTTGGGCAGTCGGGGTGAAACCGGCTCCCCAGCACCAAATCGGCTCCCGAGTGGCAGGCGGCCAGCAGGGCGGGGATCTCGGTGGCAATGTGCTGGCCGTCGGCATCGAGCACCAGCGCGTGGTCCCACTGGCGGCTGGCGGCGTAGCGGAATCCCAGACGCAGGGCGACCCCGTACCCCAAGTTGACCGGTAGCCGCAGAACAGTTCCTCCTGCGGCTGCTGCGGTTTTGGCGGTGGAGTCGTCCGAGCCGTCGTCCACCACCACGACTTCTACTGGGCCCGAGCAGGCCCGCCGCACTTCGGCAATCACGGTTCCCACGGTGCTTTCCTCGTTGTAGGCCGGGATCACGGCGATCAGCCTCGGGGCGGTCACAAGCAAAGACTAGGCAGCGACACCGGCGAGGACCGCGCCCGCAGTGGCCAACACCACCGCAGTAACCGACCAGCGGATCAGGCGGTTGTCCAATGCCGGCACGAGGGCGGCCACCGCGAAGGGCAGCAGCGACAGCCCGTATCGGGGGTTGGTGTCGAAGTAGATGCCCAGCGTCAGGTAGCTGGCCACCATGGTCACCACCCCAGTGGCCACCATGCCGACGGCCGCGGCCCCGGCCAGAGCCCGGTGATTGGATCCCTTGGCTGCGAACAGGGCAACTGAGCCCAGACCGGCGATGACCAGCAGGTTGATGAGGTCGCCGAGTGGCTCCAACAGGTCTCGGGGCAGGGTGTCGGCCACGAACGGATCGCGCAGGGGGGTGAGCGCGGAGAATAGCTCGTCGCCGAGGTTGTCCCACTGGAAGCTGTCAACTTGGTAGATGGCGTTGGTGGGAAGCTGCTCTGCGGAGATGTGGCCTCTGGCGTCCTGCACTGATGACCATGTGATGATCGAGGCCACCGTCAAGATGACCGCGGCCCCCGCAACCACCGACCAGCTCCGAACTTGGCGCCGGGTAAGGCTGTCCCGCTGCTGCCAGGCCCGCACCGCCAGATAGACCACGGCCGCACCCACCGCCACCGAGTTGGTGAACTTGAACCACACCGCCACCAGCGCGGCCAGAGGCAGCAGCCAACCCGGGGCCCGACCGGCCTCCCAGCGCAGCGCGGCCCCCAGCACCAGCGCCCCGCCCAGCAGGGCGGTTGTGTCGGGATTGATGATCGACGATTCGTGCAGCACGGTGGGCGAAACCACTAGCAAGCCGATCAATAGGGCCTTGGTCCAGATCGACGCCCCCAGGCTGCCCAACACATACCACAGCACTATCGCGGCGGCCCCAAGCCACAAGATGCCCACCAGCCGGGCGCCGGTAACCGGGCTGTCGACGCCGGGCGCGGATTCGATCACCGTGCCGCCCAGCGCGGTGGCGGTGTAGTACACCGGCGGATGGGGAGAAGCGGTGTTGAGTCCAGAGTTGGGGAACTGGTCGGGCGCAAGCAGGAGTGACCCGCAGGGGGGCAATTGCACCTGAACGACGCTGGCCGGGCTGAGCAGGGGCACCCCCCGCTCCCCGGTGAGGTGCAGCCAGTCGTTCAGGGCGTCGATCGACAGCCGCAGCGGGTAGGCGATGCCCCGGCAGGCGGCCTCCTCCATGGCTTCGGTGCCGATGGTGTCGCCATGGCGGGGCACATGGAAGGGTGATTTGAGGGTGTAGTCCATGTGCTGTAGCTCGTCGATGTGCGACAGAGACGGGTGATCTCGGACATGCAGCCCCACCAGAACAGCCACCGACACCAGCACCGCAGCCAGTGCCACCCGGTCCCAATGCACCGCAGACACCTGCCCAGCGTAGGCACAGAGCAAGGGTGCCCATGACAACGGGCGGTGTCGCCGGATTGTAGAGGGGGTCGTACACTGTTCAGCGCATGAAGGGGTTGATCTTGTCGGGGGGTGAGGGGACGAGGCTGCGTCCGCTGACCCATACCCGGGCCAAGCAGCTGGTGCCTATAGCCAACAAGCCCATCTTGTTCTACGGAATCGAGGACATGGCTGCTGCGGGGATCACCGACATCGCCATCGTGGTGGGCGATACCCACCAGGAGATTCAGGACGCGGTGGGCGACGGCTCCGGCTTCGGCGTGAACGTGACCTATATCCGTCAGGAAGCCCCCCTTGGACTGGCCCACTGCTTGCTTATCGCCCAGGACTTTCTGGGCGACGACTGCTTCGTGATGTATCTGGGCGACAACATGCTGGAGCAGGGCTTGGCCGAGTTCGTCGAGCAGTTCGAACAGGAGCGGGAAAGGGGCGCCAGTCTGAGTCAGGCGCAGATCCTGCTCACCCCGGTTGAGAATCCGTCGTCGTTCGGAGTGGCTGAACTCGGCCCCGATGGCGACGTGGTCAACCTGGTGGAAAAGCCCGCCGACCCGCCTTCCAATCTGGCCCTGGTGGGCGTCTACATCTTCGACAACTCCATTCATGACGCGGTGGCGGCCATCGAGCCGTCGGCCCGAGGCGAGCTGGAGATCACCGATGCCATCGATTGGCTGATCCAAAACGGCCACCGGGTGAGCCACCAGCTTCTTGATGGCTGGTGGATTGACACCGGCAAGAAAGATCCACTGCTGGAGTGCAATCGGCTGGTGCTCGACACCATGGTTCGACGGGTGGAGGGAGCGGTGGACGATGCCTCCAAGGTCGAGGGGCGAGTGGTGGTGTCGGAAGGGGCCAAGATCGTCAATTCCACAGTGCGAGGACCAGCGGTCATCGGAGCTAACACCCGAATTGAGAACACCTTCATCGGGCCCTACACCTCCATCGGCGAAGAATGCGTGATCAACGATGCCGAGCTGGATCACTCGGTGGTCCTCGAAGGGTGTCGAATCGAGGGGACAAGTCGGATAACCGATTCCCTGATCGGACAGCACGTGCAACTGACCCGTTCACCGGAGCGCCGCCAAGCTTCCCGGCTCATGCTGGGCGACCATTCCCATCTGGAACTGGGGTAGTGGCCGTGGCCGAAGTAAGCCCCTGTGAGGCGATTTCCGGGGCTTTCATCGTGTCCCCCAATGTCCATGGTGACGAGCGGGGAGTGTTTGTGGAGACCTACCGGCGGGAATGGATTCCCGGGGTCCGGGAGATGATCCAGGCCAATCGGGGCGACCGACGGGCCGGCTCTGTGGTGGGTTTGCACTACCACCTCCATCAGGCGGACTACTGGTATGTGCCGACAGGACAGGCCCGAGTGGTGCTTCACGACCTTCGAGCAGGCTCGCCCACCGACGGGCACACCGTGGCGCTGCCTCTGGGCACCGAACCCGACGGAGTCAACCACCACCGGGGGGTGTACATTCCGCCTGGAGTGGCCCATGGGTTCGCCGCCCTGTCGGACATGACCATCACTTATCTCGTGGACGGCTACTACAACCCTGACGACGAACTCGGATTGGCCTGGGACGACCCGGAGATCGGCGCCGAGTGGGGGGTGGACATCCCCATCTTGTCGGTGCGGGACCAGTCCAACCCCCGCCGCTCGGACATACCCGACCACCTGGTTCCCCGGTTCGAGCTGTCGGACTCAAGATGAGGCTCTTGGTCACCGGGGGCGCCGGGTTCATTGGGTCGAACTACGTGCGCTGGGTGCTGGCCCACACCGACGACGAGGTGGTGGTATACGACGCCCTCACCTACGCCGGCAACCGCGAGAACCTGCGGGGCCTCGAAGGCGATTCCCGGCTGGCGTTCATACAGGGCGATGTCTGCGACCGGGACGGGTTGGCCGATGCCATGGCCGGCTGCGATGCGGTGGTTCACTTTGCGGCTGAGAGCCATGTGGATCGCTCCATCGTCGGACCCGACGCCTTCATGCGCACCAACTGCGACGGCACCAACGTGGTTTGTGACACCGCCCGGCAGTTGAAGCTGGACAAGGTGGTCCACGTGTCCACCGACGAGGTGTACGGGTCGATCGAAGAGGGATCCTTCGACGAGACCGATCGGCTGGAGCCCCGCTCGCCCTATGCGGCGTCCAAAGCCGGGTCTGATCTGATCGCTCTGGCCTATAAGGAGACTTTTGGGCTGCCGGTAGCAGTAACCCGGTCGTCCAACAACTTCGGCCCCTATCAACACCCGGAGAAGCTCATTCCCCTGTTCACCACCAACCTGCTCGACGGGTTGGCCGTGCCCTTATACGGCGACGGCATGAACGTACGGGACTGGTGCCATGTGGACGACAACTGCGCGGCCATCGACCTGGTGCTGCACAAAGGCCAGCAGGGGGAGATCTACAACATCGCCGGGGGCAACGAGCTCGCCAATCGGGAGCTGACCGACCGACTGCTGGCGCTGTGCGGCCGGGATGATTCGTTCATACGCCACGTATCCGACCGGCTGGGCCACGACCGGCGCTATTCGGTGGACACGGCAAAGATCGGGGCACTGGGGTGGTCGCCGGCCAGGGAGTTGGACGAGGCCCTGGCTGCCACCGTGAACTGGTATCGGGAGAATCGCTGGTGGTGGGAACCGCTCAAGAAGGCTGCAACATGAAGGCCTCGGGGCCGTGAGAGTCTTGGTCACCGGTGCCGCCGGACAGCTCGGCCAAGATGTGGCGGCGCAGTTCGCCGCTACTGGTCACGACGTCATCGGCGCCGACCGCAGTGATTTGGACATTTGCCGACGCGACCAGGTACTCGGTGCTGTGGGTGCTGTCCGGCCTGATGTACTGGTCAACTGCGCGGCGCTCACCGCGGTTGACGCCTGCGAATCCGATGCTGAGGGGGCCTATGGGGTCAACGCCCTGGGAGTGCGTCACCTAGCCGAGGCCACCCGTAGGTTTGATGTCCATTTTTGCCACGTCTCCACCGACTATGTGTTCTCCGGCGACAAGCCCGAGCCCTATCACGAGTGGGACCGGCCTGATCCCCGGTCGGTTTACGGCGCCAGCAAGCTGGCTGGCGAGCAGGAAGCCGGTGCGTCAGCCACTCTGGTGCGGACTTCGTGGCTGTGCGGCGGGAGCGGCTCCAACATAGTTGGGACCGTGTTGCGGCTGGCCGCCGAGGACGGGCCACTGCGATTCGTGGACGACCAGCGGGGATCGCCGTCGTTCGCTCCCGATGTGGCCGCGGTGATCGAGCAGTTGTGCGCGGACCGTCGTCCCGGCCTGTACCACGTGACCAATCAGGGAGAGGCGTCTTGGTATGGATTTGCCCGGGAGATAATGGTCGCCGCTGGCCATGATCCCAATCGAGTGGAACCCATCACCACCGCTGAGATGGATCCCCCTCGGCCAGCTCCCCGACCGTCCAACTCGGTGCTGGAAAATCGGGCGCTGGGATTGGCCGGACTCGAACTCCCCGCTGATTATCGGGAGCCGCTGAAGCGACTGGTGGCTGAGCTGCTGGGCTAGTCCGTCAAACCGCTCCCAATTGGATGTGGGGCTGGCATGCATCGTTGGCCTCTTTGTCGGGTTCACCGAGGGTTTGCGGCCCCTCGAGGCAATTCGAGCCGAAAAACACCGCATAGATAAGTTCCAGCTCTTGGGAGGCGTGGGCTAGGTGCTCGAAAGCCTTCTGGCGGGCCACCGCCTCCCGGCGGGTCCGGGGCAGAGCGCAGACATCGGCCACTCCATCTCCGTCGCTGTCGAATGCGTAGGTGGTTGGACCCCCAAGGCTGAAGTTGAGGCAGAAGTTCGGGCCATCAATGATGCCGGAGTGGAAGGTCCGGTCATCGGTGGCGTTGTCATCGGTGTCTTGACCGGTCAGCAGGGATTGGGTGCCGTTTCCGCCATTGGCTGGGGTGAGGTCACCGGGCGCGTTGCCGGCGAACTCCCGGTACTGCTGGCATTCATCGGCGGCTTCCTTTTCCGGCTCGCCGAACGTCTCCTCCACCGAGCGGCACTCCTCGGCGAAGCGAGCGTAGTAGATGTCCCGCGCCGCCACCGAGGCCATCTCCTCCAGGGTTCGCTGGTGGGCCACTGCCTCTCGGCGAGTGCGGGGCAGGGAGCACACATCCGCAATCCCATCTGCGTCGCTGTCGAAGGCGTAGGTGATCGGGCCGCCCAGGCTTCGGTTCAAGCAGAAGTCCGGGCCGTTGATAACGCCCGAATAGAACATCTCGTCCCCCGTTATCTGGTCTATAGGGGGCGTTTCACCGGGATCTATCGGTTCAACCTGCCCGACGTTGAATGTGGCCTGCGGCACCGAGAAGGTGAACAGCGTGGACAGCAGTTGATTGCTCCCGCTTTCTCGGGCCGCGGTGTTGATGCGGCTTTGAAGCCGATTGCCGGTAATGGTGATGGTGCGAGAAGTGCCGGTGATCGTGATCCTCGCCCGGTCGAGCCGCTCCGAATCCCCGACGTTGTCCAAGACCTCCATGCTGATCAGCTGGCCCACTGCGGTGTCGGAATGGTCGTTCAGCCACCGGTTGAGGTCGGCCACGGTGTAGGTGCGCGACCAGGCGGCATAGGGGTTGCCGCCTTGGCTGTCGAAGGGATCAGGCTTGGCTGGCAGGTAGGGGAGATCAGCGGCGAACACGTAACCACTTCGCTCGGTGTGGCCGCCGTTGGACGCCGAATAGAACGCTCGAATGGGGGCGCCGCCGTGGAACAGCACCTTTCCCGCGGTGTTCTCCACTGCTCGGAGCCAGGTGGCAGCATCGGCGTGCTTTTCCCGGAGATCACCCACAAACGCCTGGTCCCACACGGTGGCGTACAGGTCGAACGGACGGTTCCACGAGTCAGAGGCCCGCCGCTCCCGAAGCGTGGCGCTGGCGTAGCTGCGAGCGGCAATGGCCTGAGCCTCGTGTATCGGCAGCGGCCAGTTCATGGGCGTTTCCGCGATGCCCCGCAAGTACTTCTCCATCGAGAGAGAATCGAGGATCACATAGAAGGTTCCGGGGTCCCCCCCGGCGGGCACCAGGTTGATGCGGCCGTGGGAGTAGGCGTGGCCGGTGTTGGACACCCTCACCGAGGTGCCGGTGGCGAAGTGGAGCTGGGCGGTCCGTCCGATGCAGCCGTTGCCGCACACGTCGGTGCCGTTGATGTTGAAATGCCAGTGGTCGAGGTGGCGGGTGACAGAGACCGACGATCCTGCGGGCACCCGGATGTTGCCTTGACCGTCGACCGTGATGCGGTTTGCCCCTTGGGGGGTCAGCCTGGTGCTGGTAGTGGTGCTCAGGTGGACGCGGATGGCGTCTTCGGGGTGTACCGGCTGCTGCGGGGCTTGGATCACCGGCTCTGGAGTTGTTGGCGGTGCGCCCGTGAAAGTGGCGGGAAGCGCACTGTGGGGATCGCTGAAGAACTTCTCGATGGCGACCGAGTCCAGGGCAATCCGGAATCGATTCGGGTCTCCGGCGACGGCGATGAGGTTGATGCGGCCGTGGGAGTAGGAGCGACCGGTGGTGGATACGGCCACTGCGGTGCCGGTGCCGAAGTGGAGTTGGGCGGTCTGCCCCGAGCAGCCGTTGCCGCAAATGTCGACATTGCCGTACCGGATGCGCCAAAGGCCACCGACTCGGGCGATGACAACAGGGGTTCCGGCTGGTGCCCGGACCGCGTCGAGGCCGGTGTGAGTGATGTCCTCCTCATCGATGGTGATCCGGTTGAGGCCCTCAGGGGTGAGCGTGGCCGCCTCGGCGGTGGCCAACACGATCTGTATCGAGTCCTCCGGTGGGTCGTCTGCGGAGGCAGGCGCAGCAGGGTCGTTGTGGGGGTCGTTGAGGAACTTCCCAACGGTGAGGGAGTCGAGGGTGACGTGGAAGCGGCTCGGGTCTGCCGCAGTGGCGATGAGGTTGATGCGGCCGTGGGAGTAGGAGCGTCCGGTGGTGGATACGGCCACGGCGGTGTCGGTGGCGAAGTGGAGCTGAGCGGTGTCGCCGGCGCAGCCGTTGTTGCAGATGTCAATCCCGTTGTAGGTGATGTGCCAGTGATCGTCGTGATGGGTGAAGGTGATAGGGGATCCCGCCGGAGGCCGGGCCGCATCTTGGCCGTTGACCGGTATGTTCTGGTCGTCGACGGTGATCCGGTTGATCCCTTCCGGGGTGAGGGTGGTGGTGTCGGTGGTGGCCAGCAATGCCTGGGCCGGATCCTCAGAAGAGGTCGGCGTTGCGGCGGTGCTTGGTGTGGGTGTCGGAGTGGTGGGGGTGGGCGCTGGTCCCGGGTCGCTGGCCGGGCGACCGTAGTTCTCCACCAACTCGGTGTTCTCGTAGTAGAAGTCCAGGATCTGCTGGGCGCTTTGCCCGGCTTGGGCCCGGGCGAGGCCCCCCCACTGGCTCATTCCCACCCCATGGCCCCAGCCGCTTCCACTGAAGGTGGCGGTGGCCGATGGGTCGACGATGAGAACCGGTGTGGGATTGGGGCTTTGTTGGGCGGAGGACGGGGCTGCTACCAGCAGCGATGCCGCGACAACGAGAGCTGATGAGGCGGCAATTAGCTGGGTTAAGCGAGGGCGGCTCATCACCGTCAACCGCTGCCTGTGCATAGAACGTCCAAAACCGGTTGGCCGCCCGCCGGGCAATTGTCCCAGTTTCGGCCCTGGCCATCAAGTACACACCCAATTGCGGCGTGGCATTCGGGGCGATTGAGGGCCATTCGGGTGAAAGCGAAACCGGGGTGTACAGGTAGGGTGTCGTAGTGGTTCGTCGTCTTCTTGAGCGAGCACTGCCCCGGAACACCCGCCGCCGACGGCTGGTCGGCGGGGCAATGGTGATTGTCCGAGAAGCCCGCGACGCGGCCAGTCGCATCCGAGCCGAGTGGCAACAGCGCCGCATTGATGTCCAGCCCGATACAGAGCCGCCGAGCGTGGTCGTGGAAGTCATCTCAGAGAATTCGGTGGAGGAGCAAGAGTCGGCGCCAGAGTCGGCGCCGCAGCGCCAGCCTGCCGGGGTGACTTATCGGGACTGGTGGTGCCGGCTGCCAGCCGATCCGAGCATTCTGGAGGTTCAGCGGCAATCGTATGAACAATGGCCTCGGCCGTTGAAGGTGTGGGGGCTGGTGGTGGACGACGGTGGCGATGTAGCCGCAACCGAGGCTTCGCTGCGGGACCAGACCTGGGGCCTGCTCGAAGTGGTCAAAGTAGAACCGGGCGCACTGGCCGATGAATTCGATCGGTTGTCGCAGAGCAGTCCCAAAGATCTGGTGCTGCTGCTGCGGTCTGGCGACCGGCTCCGACCCGACGCGGCATATCAGATTGTGCAGGCTGTGTGGCGAGACCCGTGGTTGGACCTGGTGTACTGGGACGACGACCTGGCTGATCTGGCCGAGGTCTGGGAGTGGTACGTCGAAGGCATGCCCGAAGGCGTCTACTTCGATGATGATCTGGAGCGATTGAGCCAGCCCCGGCTCAAGCCAGGGTGGTCGCCCGATCTGTTGTTGTGCGCCAACTACATTGGGCGGGCATTCGCTGTTCGGGCCCGCAGCCTTCAGGCCGAAGCCGCTCTGCGCTATAGCGAGGCCGGCGTTGACGACGACTCGCTCTGGTGGGATCTGCTCTTGAACTTGGATGTCTCCGACCAGCAAGTGTGCCGCCTGCCCGCGGTCTTGCAGACCGTCGGTGACCGCGACTGCCGAGTCGATTCTCACCATCTGGAACTGGTGAACCGCTGGCTTTTGCGCAAGGCCTGGCCCGCTCGGGCCGAGGCGGGGTCCAGCGGCGTCGAGTTGGTGTGGACGTCCGATCAGACCATGCCCGTCAGCGTGATAATCGCCACCCGCCACAACCGAGAGCTACTTGAGGGAGCGTTCGATTTGATCCGCTCGGCCCGCTATCCGGCCATTGACCTCCTCATTGTGGACAACGGCGAATACAGCGCGGCAAACGAGGATTGGTATCAGGATCTGGCTGCGGATTTGAGTCCCCAGGTCATCTGGTGGGATGAGCCGTTCAACTACTCAGCAGTCAACAACCGGGCTGCGGCCCGGGCCAATGGCGAGGTTCTTGTGTTCTTGAACGATGACACTTCGCCTGGTCATCCCGGATGGCTTGGAAATCTCGTCGGTTGGGCCTCGTGTCCCGAGATCGGTGTGGCCGGCCTCCAGCTCGTCGACGATGAGGGTCTCATCCAGTTCGGCGGAGCGGTTATCGGGATGAACGGCCTGGCTGGCCATCTGTTCCAGGGCATGGCACCGCACTCCGACAGCCTGATGGGTCCCACCGATTGGACCCGGAACACGCTGGCTGTGACCGGCGCCTGTTTGGCGGTACGCCGGTCGGTATTCGAGGAAATCGGAGGATTCGACGAGCGTTTGGAGCTGTGTGGCAGCGATGTGGTGCTTGGGCTGCGGGCCCGCCAGGCCGGATACCGCAACGTGGTCTCGGCAGCCACCCCGATCACTCACAAGGAATCGGCCACCCGGGGATCTCATGTACCCGACAACGACGTGTTCGCCAGTTATTGGCTGTATCAGCGGTGGCTGATGGCCGGCGATCCCTACTTCTCGCCCCATCTCAGCAGGTCGCACCCCGAGCCAACGGTGCATTGCGAGGAGAAACCGGGGATACTCAAACAGCTCACCGAGATGCTGGGACGACCCATGGAGATCTTCTACCAGCGCAACGAGGCGGGGGAAGCCCATGCGCTGGCGTTCGCCTCTGAAGCCGACCGGGATCTCTCAGAAGCGGTGCGACGAGGACACTTGGCCGTGAGCGGTCGCCAAGAGGTGAGAACTGTCAATTGGTTCGTGCCCGAATTCCAGAATCCGTTCTACGGGGGCATCCACACCGTGTTCCGAATGGCCGATCACTTGGCCGTCAACCACGGAGTGGAGAACCGGTTCATGGTTATGGCCGGCCCCGTAGACCACGACGAGCGGTGGTATCGGTCGGGGATCACCGCCGCCTTTCGATCGCTGGCCGACAGCCCCATCGTTTATCACGACTCCTTCGCTTTCGACCCCGGCGAAGTTCCCCCGGCCGACGCGGCCATTGCCACCATGTGGACCACCGCCTACTTCGCGGCTCGCACTCCCGGCCAAGCCCGCCGCTTCTATCTGATCCAAGACTTCGAGCCCATGTTCTACCCGGCGGGCACCCTCTATGCCCTGGCCGAGCACAGCTACCGGCTGGGCCTCTACGGGCTGTGCAACACCGGCCACCTGGCCGACATCTACCGGGATCGCTACGGGGGGATTGCTGATCATTTCTGGCCGGCTGTAGATGACACGGTTTTCCACGACCGCGGCCGCATTGAGCCTGATCCCGACCGCCCGGTGACCGTGTTCATCTATTCCCGCCCCGGCCATCTGCGCAACTGCTGGGAGTTGGCTGCTCGGGCGGTGCACTTGGTGAAGGACGAACTGGCCGATGATGTGCGGATAGTTACCGCCGGGTCGTGGGCCTTCCCCGAGCATATGGACTCTCTCATCACCCATATGGGACAGCTCGACTACCGGGAGACTGGCCCGCTGTATCGTGACTGCGATATCGGTGTGGCCCTCACCACCTCTGAGCACCCCTCCTACCTGCCTTTGGAGTTGATGGCCAGCGGCGCCGCGGTGATTGCGTTCGAGAACCCGGCTGGAGACTGGCTGCTGCGCCACGACGACAACTGCATGCAGTCGCCCCAGACCGCCGACGGCCTGGCCGCCGAGATTATCGCCCTGGTACGCGACCACGACCGCCGACTAAGGCTGGCTAAGCAAGGCCTGGCCGACATTGCCGCTCGCCACGCCCGCTGGGATCAGAACATGGCTGGCGTGTACGGGTACCTGTGCGACCCCGAAAAGCAGCGATGAGGGCAATTACCGACCGAGGCAGAGTCCTCGAGATCTGGGGCTACCGGGAATTGATCGGGCGGCTCGTGCAACGGGAGCTCGGGTCTCGCTACAAGCGGTCGGTGCTGGGATGGTTGTGGTCGATGCTCAATCCGGCAGCCACGCTGGCAATTTACGCCCTGGTTTTCGGGGTGCTGTTGAAGTTCGACCCCCCTCGGGCGGGCAATGGCCGCTTCGACAACTTTGCCCTGTACCTGTTCTGTGCGCTGGTCATGTGGAACGCCTTCTACGGGGTGATCACCGGGGCGATGAGCGCCCTGTTGGACCTCGGGTCACTGCTGGGCAAGGTGTATTTCCCGCCCGAGGCACCCGCAGTGGCCGCCCTGCTAACCGTGCTCTTCCAAGCGGCCATAGAGGCGTCCATCCTGATGCTGATACTCATCTGCTTGGTCAACGTGAGCTGGACCTTTCTGCTGTGGCCGGTGCTGTTAGTGCTGCTTACCATCTTCGCTTTGGGGATCGGCCTGGTGCTCAGCGTGTGGAACGTGCGCTATCGCGACGTGGGCTACCTAGCCACCATCGCCCTGCAATTCCTCTTCTACGTGACTCCGATCGTCTACCCCCTGTCGCTGATCCCCGAGCGAGCCATGGGGATGCCGGTACGCGACATCATCCGGTTGAATCCCCTTTCCCAGTTCACCGAGGCCTCTCGAGAGCTGCTCTACGGGCTGGACTGGCCCGGTCTGCTTCGATTGGGCCTCATGGCAGTGATCTCGCTGGCGGTGGGTGCCACCGGCTGGGTGATGTTCAAAGCCCGAACCCGCGATATCGCCGAGGAGCTGTAATGGGGGGCAACAACGCAGTGGTGGTCGATGGCGTCTCCAAGTGCTTCCGGCTGACCACAGACCGGCCTCTCAGTCTGAAGGAGGCGTGGACGGGCATGGGCCCGGGATCGGGCCGACGGTTCCGCCGGATGAGCAGTGAGCCGTTCTGGGCGCTCCGAGATGTGAGCCTGGAAGTGCCCCGCGGGTCGATGTATGGGCTGGTGGGGCGCAACGGGTCGGGCAAGTCAAGCCTGCTGCGGATCATGGCCGGCATCTATCGCCCTACCGAGGGCCGGATCGAGGTTCAAGGCCGGACATCGGCTCTGTTGGAGCTGGGAGCGGGGTTCCACCCCGCACTGAGCGGCCGGGAGAACATCTACCTCAATGCCTCGGTGCTGGGGGTGCCCAAATCCCAGATCGACGAACGGGTAGAGCAGATAATCGAATTCGCCGGTCTGGAAGAGTTCATCGACAGCCCGGTGAAGATCTATTCCAGCGGAATGTACGTTCGGCTCGGCTTCGCCGTGGCCGTCCATGTCGACCCCGAAATCCTTATCGTCGACGAAGTGGTGGCCGTGGGCGACGAGGAATTCCAGCTCCGCTGCTTCAGCCACCTGGAGTCGCTGAGGGCCCATGGCGTGACCATCGTGTTGGTGAGCCACGACCTGGGGATGCTGCGAGCCAACTGCGATCAGATGGCATGGCTGAATCGGGGCCTTCTGGCCGCGGCGGGCGATCCGCAGGACGTGGTCAACGCCTACCTCGACACCATCGACACCGAGGGGGCGGCCTCGGTGGGCCACCGCCCCCGGCCTGATGACGAGGGGGATACGCCGCTGCGCATCACGAATCTGGAGTTCTTTGACGGCGCCGGCCATCGGCCCAAGTCGTTCGCTTCCGGCGACCCGCTGATCGTCCGCGTCCACTACCTCGCCTCCGAGCCCATCGAGGACCCGGTTTTTTCGCTGGGGTTCTACGACCACAACAACCTCCATTTGGCCGGTCCGCGCTCGCATGTCGGCGGGTTTCGCCCCGGCAAGGTAGACGGCGAGGGCTGGGTGGAGTTTCGCCTGTTCCGTATTCCGTTCC
>MKWU01001746.1_pt1 | contig 35834 bp, 27 predicted proteins | sample 809101 | NCBI WGS metagenome assembly MKWU01 (sample SAMN05860141, study PRJNA318959) | sponge metagenome | host: Aplysina aerophoba | place: Slovenia: Piran, Adriatic Sea, Gulf of Piran | collected 2013-05-07
GGCGGGCGGCGTGCTTGCCGAAAATGAGCACGATGAGCACGCGTCGCGCCCTACTTCCGAACCGCTGGTGCAGTGTCGCCATCCTGGCCGCGGTAGCGTCGCTCGCCGGCGCCCAGACGGTTCCGAGCAGCGGCGATCTGCTGTCTCTGTACGCTCCCGCGGTACTGGCCGGCGGCCGTTCCGTTACGGCGATCAGGGTGCCGGTGGCCCACGCCATCAACCCGGCGCTGACCGGCGCCGACGAGCGCATCAGCTTCGATTTCGGCTACATCGCCCTGGCGCCTACCAAGAGCGGCGAGAATGGGCTCGGCAGCGTTGTCAATGTCGCCGCCACCCTCCCCACCCGCATCGGCGTATGGGGGTTCAGCGCCCACTACTTCGGCTCCGAACTGCCGGCGCTGCAGATCGGTCCGCTCGGCGCGCTGCACGCGTCGTTCGCCAAGGAGTTGTATCCGCAGGTTTTTCTCGGCGCCGGTCTCGGCCTGCAGGTGGGCGAGGATCCGCTGGCCCCGGTGGGCGAACAGGAGTGGGCGTGGGGAGGCGGCCTGGACCTGGGCTTTCTGCACCGTCCCGGACAGGTGGGCCCGATCAAGGACCTGGCCTGGGGCTTGGCGATGCGCGGCATCGGCAAGGCAATTACCGACCCGATGGACGGCTATCGCGTGTATGCGCCCGCCTTTACGCCGGCGCTCGGCGTAACGCTTACGCCGCTGCACACGCCCGATATCGCCTTTAGCACCAATCTCGACCTGGCGGCGCCGACGTTCCAGTCGCTGCGCATGGAGGTAGGCGCGGCGATCTCGATTAGCGACTTCCTGCGTATCAGCGCGTACTACCCGTTCGCGCTCGTCGGCTCGCACGACGACGAGGAGTTCAGCCCCAAGTTCGGGTTCAGCATGCGGTTCGGGTTCGGCCTGCCGGAGTCGATGCAGCTCGTCGGGTACGGCGACCGCGACTGGTCGCGCGGCGAAATCGGCATCCACACCGCGGCGGGGCCGTTGCGCGAGCAGATCTGGGGGCTGGGCCTGGGCACCACCGTTGCCCTCGGCGTGATCGACAACGAACCGCCGCGGGTCACCGTTGAAAGTAACGACGTGGAATACCGCTCGCCCAACCTGGATGGCGTGCAGGACGACCTGACGCTGCCGATCACCATTACCGACAGCGGCCTGATTGCCGGCTACATGCTGATGGTCGAAGATGAGGCCGGCAACCTGGTGCGCACCATCCGCAACAAGGACGGGGGGGCGTCGCCGGACGGCGTCGAAGGCGCGTTCGACCGGTTGCTTGCGAGCAAGGAACAGATCGAAATTCCCGAAACCCTGCGCTGGGACGGCAGGTCGTCCGGCGGCCAGGTGGTCGCGGACGGCACCTATCATTACGCCCTGGAGGCGTGGGACGACAGCGGCAACCGGGCGCGCAGCCAGTTGCGCACGGTGGTGATCGACACCGAGCCTCCGCAGGCGACGCTGCGCGCCACCGAACTGGTGTTTTCGCCCAACGACGACGGCAACAAGGACACCATCACCATCCAACAGGAGTTCTCTCCGGAAGACCAGTGGGAGGCCAGGCTGGTGGATCCGGCCGGTATTACGGTGATGACCTACGAGTGGAGCATGGATCCGCCCGCCACCGTGGTCTGGGACGGCCGCCGCGGCGATGGAACGTTGGCCGCGGACGGTGTGTACAGTTACCAGTTGTCCGGCAGCGACCGCGCCGGCAACAGCGCCGAGGTGCGCCTGCCCAACATCATCATCAACACCCAGGCCACGCCGATCGCGGTGCGGGCGACCGACTCGGACATCTCGCCCAACGACGACGGCCACGACGATACGGCCAGCTACCTGCTCGAGGTGCCGGTGCCGACCGGCGTGGAGCGCTGGGAGCTCGCGGTGCGCAACCCGTCCGGCCAGGTCGTGCGGCTGTACTCCGGTTCCGCGCCGGTGCCCGGCGAGCTCACGTTCGATGGCCGCGACGACGCCGGCCGCACACTGCCGGAGGGCATCTACCAGGCGCAGCTCGACCTGATCTACGAGAACGGCAATCGGCCGAGCGCGGTGGCGCCGGAGCTGCTGATCGACCTGACCGCGCCGGCCGCTACCGTAAAGGCCTCGCTGGCAGTGTTCTCGCCGGACGGCGACGGCAACAAGGATACGGTAACGATCTTCCAGGAAACCTTCGACGAGGCCGAGTGGACCGGCGTGGTCAGCGCGGCGAACGGCGACGCGGTGCGTACGCTCACCTGGCGCGGCACGCCGGAGGGCAGCTTTACCTGGGACGGGCGCCGTTCCGACGGGCTGCCGGCGCCGGACGGCATCTACTACTACCAGTTGGAAGCGCGCGACTCGGCGGGCAACGTGGGCCGGTCCAACGCCGTCGAGCTGACGGTCGACACCGCCGACACGCCGGTGTTCCTGGCTACCAGTGCAACGCACTTCTCGCCGAATGCCGACGGCGTGGCCGACCACATCAAGCTGCTGCCGCGCCTCGAAGACTCCGAGGGCGTGGAGCGCTACGTGCTGCGCGTGGAGGCGGGCCGCGGCGAAGGCGCTTCCGCCGGCATCGTGCGTACCCTGTCCGATCGCGGCAGCGTACCGGAGCAGATCATCTGGGACGGCCTCGACGATGACGGGGACCGCTCCCCGGACGGCAACTACTTCGCGATCCTGGAGGTGTACTACCAGAAGGGCAACAACCCCCAGGCCAGCAGTCCGACCTTCGTGATCGACACCGGCTATCCGGAGGCGGAGTTGACCGCCGAATCGCTGCTGCTGTCCCCGGACGGCGACGGCCAGAACGACGAGATCTTTGTCGACCAGTCGTCGACGCTCGAAGACACCTGGGAGGGTGAAATCGCCGGCGAAAACGGTGAGGTGGTGCGCACCTTCTTCTGGAAGGGCGAACTGGACGGATTCTCCTGGGACGGCACCGACGAGAATGGCAACCTGGTGAGCGACGGCTTCTACGTGTATCGCGTAACCGGGCGCGATCTGGCCGGCAACGCTGCCACCGCGGTGCTGGAAGGGATCGAGGTCGACAGCCGGCCGACGACGGTGTTCGCCACCATTGACACGGAAGGCTTCTCACCGAATGGCGACAACGTGCGCGACACGCAGGCGGTGGGCATCGTGCTCAGCCTGAGCGAAGGGGTGCAGACCTGGGAGATCCGGTTTACGCACGCCGAGCTGGGTGTGCAGCGCGCCATGGGCGGCACCGGGGCGGTGCCGGAGCGCGTGGTGTGGGACGGCCAGACCGACAGCGGTTCGGGCGCGCCGGAAGGTTCCTACGCCGCCGACGTGACGGTTACCTACACCAAGGGCAACCGGCCGACGGCGCAAACCGCGGCGTTCCTGCTCGACCGCACGCCACCGCGCATCACGCTCGACCTGTCGCCGCAGCCGTTCTCCCCGGACAACGACGGCGTCGACGATGAGTTGGCCATGATCGTCGGCGTGGAGGACATCAGCCCGCTGTCCGGGTGGAGCATGACCATTACCGATCCGCAGGGCGCCCTGTTCGCCACCTTCTCCGGGCGTGGAGCGCCAAGTTCGCGGATCCTCTGGAACGGCTTGTCCGACAACGGCGAACTGGTGCAGTCGGCGCTCGACTACCCGGTCGCGCTGGCGGTCAGCGACGTGCTTGGCAACACGGCCATCGTCAACGACGCCATCACGGTCGACGTGCTGGTGATTCGCGACGGCGACAAGTGGAAGATCCAGATTGCCAGCATTACCTTTCCACCCAACTCTGCCGATCTTTCGCAGGTCAGCGGCGCCGCGGCCGACTTGAACGCGCGCACGATCCTGCGCCTGGGAGAGATATTCAACAAGAATCGTGCCTTCACGATTCTGATCGAGGGACATGCCAACAGCGTGCTGTACCAGGATACCGATGCGGCGGCGCGCGAGCAGCGCGAGGTGTTGCTGCCGCTGTCGGCGGCGCGTGCCGAGGCGGTCAAGCGCGAACTGGTGGCGCTCGGAGTGAACGCCGGGAGGATAACCACCGACGGCGTGGGCGGCGCGAATCCGGTCGTCCCGTTCTCGGATGAACAGAACCGATGGAAGAATCGCCGAGTCGAATTCATTCTCACCGGCCGGGGGTCGTAGCGGCGGCGTTCGGGGCACTGATTGCGGTGACCGCGGCTGCGATTGGCGGCGCTGGACTGCACCTGAACCGGCCGCCCCCGGGCGCCGCGGCGCACGATGCCGCGCGTCCGTTCGCGATCGAGTCGGGGGAGACCTTCGGGTCGGTCGCGCAACGGCTGCAGCGGGAGGGCATTATCCGCTCGCCGCTGGTGTTCCGCGCGCTCGCCGGCGTGCGCGGCAGCGATACGGCGATTCAGGCCGGCTACTTCCAGTTGCCCGCCGGCGCCACGACTGCGCAGGTGCTCGCCCTGCTGGTCGACGCATCGCAGCACCTGTCGCGCGTCACCATCCCGGAGGGTTGGACAATAAACGGGATTGCCGCTTACCTGGAGCAGATCGGCGTGGCAGGTGCGGTGCAGTTCCAGGCCGCGGCGCGCTCGCCGCTGCTGATGGCGGAACTCGGCATCGCGGCGGACACCGCCGAAGGCTACCTGTTTCCCGATACCTACTACTTTCCGCCCGAGTACGGCGCCGAGGCGGTAGTCCGCCACATGGTGGGCAACTTCTTCGCCCGCCTGGAGCAGATCGATCCCGGCAGCCGCGCCGATCCGGCGCAGTTGCACGCTACCGTGACGCTCGCCTCGATCGTGGAGCGCGAGTACCGGCTGCCGGGCGAGGCGCCGATCATTGCGTCGGTGTTCTACAACCGGCTGCGCGGCAAGGCGCGCCTGGAGTCGTGCGCCACCATTCAGTACATCATCACCGAGCTGCAGGGGAAGGAGCACCCGGAGCGTATCCTGCACGCCGACCTGGATATCGACTCCGACTTCAACACCTACCGGCGCAAGGGACTGCCGCCGGCACCGATCGCCAATCCGGGCCTGACCGCCCTGCGGGCGGCGCTGAACCCCGCCAAGACCGACTACTGGTATTTCGTGGTGCGCGATCCCGCCACCGGGGCACACCAGTTCTCCACCGACCTGAGCGCACACTCGGAGGCCAAGTTCCTGTACCTGAAGGGTGTCGCCGCCGCACCGGACCGTGCGCGTTCCTGAGGCTCAAATCGCCCAGATACTGGGCCGCACCGATATTGTCGAGGTGGTGGGCGAGTACACGGCGCTCCGCCAACGCAGCGGGCGCTTCTGGGGCCTGTGTCCGTTCCACTCCGAGAAGACGCCCTCGTTCACCGTGTCCGCCGACAAGGCGGCATTCTACTGCTTCGGCTGCGGCAAGGGCGGCGGCGTGACCCAGTTCGTGATGGACGTGGAGGGGCTGTCGTTCCCGGAGGCGCTGCGCGCGCTGGCCGAACGCGCCGGCATCGAGCTGGAGGCCGAACGCGGCCCCTCGGATGCGGTCAGCCGGCGCGAATACGTCGAACTGAACAGCAGGATCGCCGCCACCTTCCACCACCTGCTGCGCACCCACGAGCAGGCGGCGCCGGCGCGCGACTACCTGCAGGAGCGCGGCATCGGCAGTGGTGCGGTGGCCGATTTCCAGCTTGGCTGGGCGCCGGCAGCGTCCGGCTGGCTGCTGCGCTTCCTGCACGGCAAGCAATACTCGGACCGGTTCCTGAGCCAGACCGGCCTGTTCGTGGCGCCGCGCGAGGCCGCCGGCGGCGCGTCGCAAGGACTGCGTGGGCTGTTCCGGGCGCGGCTGATGTTTCCGATTGCCAGCGCCCGCGGCGAGGTGATCGCGTTCGGCGGGCGTACCCTCGCCGGCGAAGGCGTTCCCAAGTACGTGAACTCCGCGGAGACGCCGTTCTTCCGCAAGAACGAGCAGCTGTTCGGGCTCGACCGGGCTCGTGCGCTGCTGCGCGCCGGTGGCGCCGGTGACGCGAGCGGCGCGCGGCCGCCGAGCGTGGTGGTGGTGGAGGGCTACACCGACGTGATTGCCCTCGCCGGGCTCGGCGTGCCCGCGGTGGCGACGCTCGGTACCGCCTTCGGCGCCGCTCACGCGCGGCTGTTGAAGCGGCAGGGATTCTCGGCAACCGTGATGTTCGATGCCGACGACGCCGGCCGCACCGCCGCCCTGCGCGCGCTGCGCGTTCTGGCGCAGCACGAGGTGCCGGCCGCGGTGGCGCCGCTGCCGCCCGGCAGCGATCCGGCGGACCTGGTCGCGGCCGGCAACGACGCGCAATTGCAACGCGTGCTCGAATCGCCTATAACAGCGTCTCGGTACACGATTCAGACCGCGTGTGCCGGAACCGACCTGAGCACCGCGGAGGGCAAGGAGCAGGCGTTTGCCGCACTGCTGCCCTACCTGCTCGAAGTTGATTCGGCGATTACGCGGGAAGGGTTGTTGCAGGAGGTAGCGGAGCAGTTGCGCCTGGACTACGACACCGTGCGCACCGAGTTTCGGCGCCGAGCCGTCGGCGGCGGTGCGCGGCGCGCAGGCCCGGCTGGCCGTGCGGCCGCGGGCGGACGCGCGGACGCGGGAGGCACCGCGGCGGCCGGCGCCGAGCTGCGGCTCATGCTCGCCGTGGCGGTCAACCGTGGGCAGTTCAGCGTGGTGCGCGACCGGCTGGACGCCGACGAATTGCAGGACGACCGGGCGCGGGCACTGTATATTGTCCTGGAGGACTGTTTTCGCCACGAGCAGAGCGACCCGGACAACCTGTTGCGGCGCATCGAGTCGGACGAGTTGCGGGCGCTGGTTGCTCAGAAGCTTGCGGTAGACGAATTCTCCGTCAATGTCGAGGCGTATGTTGCTGGCGGTGTGCGGCGGGTGAAGTCACACGCCCTGGAGCGCAAGCGCGACCGGCTGATGGAGCGAGTCCGACGCGCGGAACATGAAGGATCGACCGAGGCTATTAGTGAATTGTTGGCCGACAAAATCTTTTTGGACAGCGAGCTGAACAAGCTGCGCGGGGAGGCCGTGTCTCGATGAGTACGCCGTTGGTGAGCGATCTTCAGCACGATCCGGTGGTGGAACGACTGTTGGACTTTGCCCGTCGGAAGAAGACGGTGACCTACGACGAGGTCAATGACTTCCTGCCGGACTGGATAGTCAACTCGGATCGCATCGACGACGTCGCAGCGATCCTGGAGAAGAACGGCATCAAGCTGGAAGACGAGGACGTTGCCGACGAGCCCGAACGGCCGGTGGCCGCGAACCGCAAACTGGTGTACAGCGACAAGGACTCCGCGGTCGACGACCCGATTCGCCTGTACCTGCGCGAGATCGGGCGCGAGAACCTGCTCACGGCGGACGACGAGGTGCGCCTGTCGAAGGAGATGGAAGAGGGCGAGAACATCATCAAGGATGTATTCACCTCCAGCGGCGCCCTCATTCCGCAGTTCTTCGACATCGCCGAGCGCGCGCGGTCCGCCAAGGATCCGCGCGAACTCAACCTCAACAAGAAGGAGGCGTCCGAGTTTCTCGCCGACCGGCGCCGCCTCAACGCGTGGTACAAGGAGACGATTCGCGATCTGTACGTGAACCTGAAGTGCTACGTCGAGGCCAAGAAGTGCATCGCCGCCGAGGGCGGAGCGGTGCTTGGCAACGATCGGCTGCACGCGATGCGCGCCCCGATTCTGAAGGCGCTGAGGAGCATTGCCTTCCATCAGGACGAGATCAACGAGGTCTCCGACCGGTTTTCCGAGGCGGCTCGCAAGATCCGCTTCGTGTGCGCCGAGCAGCGCAACATCGAAGCTCAACTCAGGGTCGGCAACTCCAAGGAGCTGCGCAGCCTGGGACGGGGGCTGGCGCAGAACGCCGAGCGCGAGCGCATCGAGGGCGAGCTGGAGACCCCCGCCGAAAAGATCAAGGAGCTGATCCGCGACTACCAGGTGAACGAGCGCGAGTTGGCCGGCCTGGAGAACGACTTCGAGCAGACCACCGACGAGATCCTGCAGATGACCGACCAGATCGAACATGGCCGGGTTATGATGAAGGGAGCCAAGGACCGCCTGATCCAGGCCAACCTGCGGTTGGTGGTGAGCATCGCCAAGAAGTACACCAACCGTGGGCTGCACTTTTTCGACTTGGTGCAGGAGGGCAACATCGGCCTGATCAAGGCGGTCGAGAAGTTCGAGTACCGGAAGGGTTACAAGTTCTCGACCTACGCCACCTGGTGGATCCGGCAGGCGATTACCCGTTCGATTTCCGACCAGGCCCGCACCATTCGGGTTCCGGTGCACATGATCGAGCAGATTAACAAGGTAGTGCGGGAGTCGCGCCAGCTCATGCAGGTGCTCGGCCGCGAGCCGACCGACGAGGAGGTCGCCGCCCGTCTCGGCTGGTCGGAGGCGCGCATCAAGTCGGTGAAGGGCGTCGCGCGCGAACCGATTTCGCTGGAGACCCCGATCGGCGAGGAGGAGGACTCGATCCTCGGCGATTTCATCGAGGACAAGGATGTGGAGAATCCGGCCAGCCGGACCGCGTTCACCCTGCTGCAGGAACAGCTCGATGACGTACTCAAGACGTTGCCGAAGCGGGAGCAGGAAGTGCTCAAGATGCGGTTCGGGCTGGATGATGGATATTCGCTGACGTTGGAGGAGGTGGGCCTGTACTTCAACGTCACGCGCGAGCGCATCCGTCAGATCGAAGCCAAGGCCCTGCGGCGGTTGCGCCATCCGAAACGCAGCCGGCGCCTGAAAGACTACCTGGACGAGTAACGAGAGCCCATGAATTACCCCGCCGACACCACCTACCCCGACACCGGGAGCGGCAACCTCGAGGACGTGCTGCAGAAGCTGCGTACACTGCAGAAAGTGCTGTTCCAGCGCTTCGGCACCGAGGCCGAGATTCAGGATCTGCCGCGCGCACTGTCGCACAAGACCGACGAGCTGAATCGGCTCAAGCAGAACTACGTGGACCACAACGACCTGTACAACAGGACCCGGGAACGGATCACCGAGCTGCGCGAGCGCGCCATCGAAGCGGAACGGGAGCGCGAACGCTACGAAGGGCAGATGGACGCCATCCGCACGCAGCGTGAGTACGAGGCGCTCGACAAGGAAATCAACGACGCCAATCTGCGCGAGGCGGAGGTGCGGCGCGAGTTGCAGCGCGAAGAGTCGCGGCTCGATGAGATGTCGGTGGCCCTGGAGCAGGAGGAGCAGCGCATCGGCAAGCAGGATCAGGAGGTGGCCGAAGAGCAGCAGCGCATCGACACCGAGATAGCCGAGCGCAAGATCACGCTCAAGGAGCTGGTAGCCGAGGAGGCCCAGATCACGCCCGGGCTCGACGAGGAATTACTGTTCAAGTTCGAGCGGATCATCCGCAACAAGGAGGGGCTCGGCATCGTCGCGCTGCGTGCCGGTGTGTGCACCGGCTGCCAGATGATTCTGCCGCCGTTCTTCGCCAACCGGGTGCGCATTGGCGAAGAGATCATGTTCTGTCCCAACTGCAGCCGCATCGTGTTCTACGGCGGCGATGACGAATTCGAGACCGATCCATTCGACGCCGCCACCGCCGAGTTCGACGACGACGACCTGATGTTCGAGGACGACGAACCGGAAGAGATCGAGGCCGTGGTGGATGCGGCGGCGGCCGGGCCGGTGGCCGCCGCTCCCAGTGACAGCGACGACGAAGAAGACGACGATTAGAGAGGCGGACCGGCGCATCGCCGCGCTGCGGCCCCGAGGGGCGGGCGGCGCGGAGGAAAGTCCGGGCTCCGTCAGGGCATGGCGCCGGGTAACCCCCGGGCCGCGGCGTTTCGGCGTGCGCGGACAGAGAGTGCCACAGAAAACATACTGCCGGCCGCGGCGCTGACGCGGCGTGTGCCGGTGAGGGTGAAAAGGTGGGGTAAGAGCCCACCGCGCCTCTGGTGACAGCGGCGGCACGGTAAACCTCGCCAGGAGCAAGGCCAAGCAGCAGGTGGACGGCCCGTCCAGGAGTTTACGCTCCAACCTGCGGGTAGGCTGCACGAGCCGCCCGGAAACGGACGGCCCAGATAGATGATGCGCACCTGAAGGCGCCTCTCGGTACCCGCAAGGTGCAGAATGCCAAAGGCATTCTGCTAAACCGTGGGCGCCAAAGGCGCCCACGGTACTGGACCCGGCTTACAGGTCCGCCTCTTTTTCTTTACTGTGCAGAACGCCCCGGCGTTATCGCTTTTTCTTTGCCACGGTCTGGGATACAATGGCGTGGAGGCGTAAGTTAGGGAGCGTGCGGCGTAGCTCGAGATACCACTACGTTCGGCGGCGTCCCCTGTGGCTGAAGCTGTTGCCGATCCTGGTCATCGCCGCCGGTGCCCTGATTGCGGTATTGTTCACTATGGGGTTCCTGGACCGCGTCGATCGGGTGCGTCTTCCCCAGGTATTGCGTCCGAGCCGACAGCCGGCGCTGCGTGAACTGTCCAATGAAGGACGCTACGCGGAGGTGCTCAACTGGAGCGCAGAGATCCTGGCCGACAAGCCGCTCGACTCCGAGGCGTTGCTGTTCCGCGGCATCGCCCACTTCTACCTGGCGCTGGCGGCGGATGACGGCGTTACCGTTGCACCCGGCACCGAGGCGGGTTCGGGGCTCGATTCGGCGATCGCCGCGCTGCGCCGCGCCAGGCTGGACGAGGACCTGCGCTACTGGGGCGAATCGGCCTACCTGCTTGGCAAGGCCTACTATCACAAGGGCGGTTTTTACTACGATGCGGCGATCCGCTACCTTTCCGAGTCGCTCGACGGCGGTCACGAGCCGGCCGACGTGCGCGAGTATCTGGGCATGGCGTACGTGCGCATGGGCGATCTCGATACCGGCATGGAGCACTTTTCCACCGCGTTGCAGCGGGAGCCGAACGCGCTCCTGTATCTGTCGGTGGGACAGTTGCTGGCGCGCATGAACCGGCCGGATGCGGCATTGGAACACTTTCAGGCGGCGGTGGCAGCCGCCGCCGACCGCGAGGTGGAGGTCCGTGCGCGACTTATGCTCGGTACGGTACTATTGGAGCAGGAAAGGTACGCTGCGGCGCGGGATCAGTTTCAACAGATCCTGGAAATTGTGCCGGGATCGGCGGATGCGTATGTGTTCCTCGGCGATGCCTACGCCGGACAGGGGGACGTCGTTCAGGCACGCGCGCATTGGCGGCGAGCGCGCGGCATAAGTCGGCAGCATCATGGCGCCAATCTGCGCCTGCGCGGATGACGCGGGTGCCACGGCCGCCCCGTCGCCCGGAATACGCGATAAGCATCGGTGCACAGGCATCGGCGGTTGGGCATCGTTTTCGGGCCAGCCGCCGGCGAGGAGGCCAGCGTGAGCATATTCGGTAATTTGGCTATGGATATTGGAATCGATCTGGGGACGTGCAACACTCTTGTACACGTCAAGGGCAAGGGAATCGTGCTCTCCGAACCGTCCGTGGTGGCGGTCGAGCGGAGCACGAAGAACGTCGTGGCGGTGGGCAAGGAAGCCAAGCGCATGCTGTGGAAGACGCCCGAGGACATCGCGGCCATCCGCCCATTGCAGGACGGCGTGATTGCGGACCTGGAGCACACCGAGAAGATGATCCGCTACTTCATCCGCTCGGTAACGCAGCGCCGCTGGTTGGTGAAGCCGCGCATGGTGATTGGCATTCCGACCAGCATCACCGAGGTGGAGCGGCGCGCGGTGCGCGAGAGCGCGGAGCAGGCCGGCGCGCGCGAAGTGTACCTGATCGAGGAGTCGATGGCGGCCGCCATCGGCGCCGACATACCGTTTCTGGAGCCGGCCGGGCACATGGTGTGCGACATCGGCGGCGGCACCACCGAGGTGTCGGTAATCTCGCTCGGCGGCATGGTGGTATCGAGCGCTATCCGCATCGGCGGCGACGAGTTCGACGATGCCATCATCAAGCACGTGCGCACCGTGCACAACCTGATAATCGGCAACGAGACCGCCGAAAAGGTCAAGATCACCATCGGCAATGCGGCGCCCGACAAGAAGATCGAAAAGATGGAGATCATGGGCCGCGATGCGATTACCGGGTTGCCGCGGCGCCTGGAAGTGGACTCCGTGGAGATTCGCGAGTCGCTTACCGAGATCACCAACTCCGTGGTGGAGGAGATCAAGCGCAATCTCGCCAAGACGCCGCCGGAGCTGGCGGCAGACATTATCGAGCGGGGCATAACGATGACCGGCGGCGGCTCGCTGCTCAAGGGGTTGCCGAGCCTGATCCACCAGGAGACCGGGGTGCCGGTCGCGGTGGCCGAAAACCCGCTGTTGTGCGTGGCGATCGGTGCCGGCCGCTTCCTGGAAAGCATGCGCGACCGGGACCGGAAGTACTTCAACTACCGCAACTGACGGCCGGTGGAAGCAAACGGGAGTCGACAGGCGGTCAACTCCTTCGTATCGCGCCACCGCGCCGGTGCGGTCCTGGTCGTGCTGGTGGCGCTGGGGACGATCATGATGATTCTGTCCCACCGTCCGGTGGCGGCCGCGTCCGAGCGCATGGGCCGCAGCGTGTTCTCGTCGCTGCAGTTGGCCATGCACGAGGTAGGCGCGTTTTTCGGCGGCTCCTGGAACACCATCGCCGAGTTGCGCCGCATGCGGGTAGCATTGGTGGCGGCGCGGCAGCGCTTGCTGGAGCTGGAGCAGTTGTCCAGCGACATGGCGGAGTTGGAACGGCAGAACGACGAGCTGCGGCGCCAGCTCGGGTTCGAGCCGCCGCCCACCTTCCGCCACCTGCCCGCCGAGGTGATGGCGCGCGCCCCCGGCAACCAGTTCACCAACCTGACCATTGACCGCGGAATCGGCGACGGCGTGCGCGCCGACATGGTGGTGGTTGCCCTGCAGGACGGCGTGCAGGGACTGGTTGGGCGGGTTGTCGAGGTGGATCGGCGCAGCGCGCTGGTGCAGCCGATCAGCGCGCGGACATCGTTCGTCGCCGCCCGCCTGCGCGACTTGCGCTATGACGGCCTGGTGCAGGGGCTCGGGTCGGCCTCCAACACCCTGTTGATGCGGCACGTGAACAGTGCCGCCAGCGAGATGATCGAGGCCGGTGAGCCGGTCATTACCTCCGGGCTCGGGGGAGTATTCCCGGCCGGCGTGCTGATCGGTGCGGTGCGCATGGTGCGCAGCGAGACCAGCGGCAACGCGCTCGACATCGAGCTGCAGCCGGCAATCGAAGTGGCGCGGCTGGAATACCTGTTCGTGATCGTCCCGCAGGAGCGTTAGTTGGCCGGCACCTCGGCGGTGGATCATCGCCCGATCATTCTGACCATACTGCTGCTCGGCGCCGCCGTACTGTTGCAGACCACGGTGCTGGAGTTCGTGGCCGTATTCGGGGTGAAGCCCGACCTGCAACTGATCCTGGTGGCGTTTCTGGCGCTGCGCCGCGGGTCGATGAGCGGGCAGATCGCCGGCTTCGTGGGCGGCCTGCTGGAGGACGTGGTGACTCTTTCGCCGCTCGGTTTCCACGCCATCGTGAAGGCGCTGGTGGGGTTCTGCGCCGGCCTGCCGTTCGGGCTGATCCGGGCCAGCGCCGTGGTGGTGCCGGTGCTGCTGGTGGCCGGCGCGGTAGTGGTCAAGGGGCTGGCAAGCGGCGTGCTGTCGCTGGCATTCCAGATTCCGCTCGATGCCCACCTGCTGGAAGCGCGCTTCTGGATCGAATCCGCCTACAATGTGATCCTGGCGCCGTTGCTGTTCGCACTGTTGAGCCAGGTCCGGCTGTTGCGCAGCACCAGCCCGCGGCCGCCGTCATGAGCGATATCGAGCACCGGATCCTGCTCCGGCGCCGCGCGATCGGCTTTGCCGCCGGCATCGGGGCAGCGCTGCTGCTGGTCTGCGGCTACCTGTTCTTCCTGCAGGTGGTGCGCGGCGTCGAGTTCCGCACCCGCGCGAGCAGCGTGGCGCGCCGCGAGATTCCGATTCCCGCCCAGCGCGGCAAGATCTACGACCGCACCTACCGGCAAGTGTTGGTGACCAACCGGCCCGCGTTCTCGGTGGACCTGGTCCCCGGCGAAGTGCCCGCGGGCGAGCTGCCCGACCTGCTGGAGCGGCTGGCAGGGCAGCTCGGGGTGGAGCCGCACCAGTTGGCGGAGCGGGTGCCGCGCCACATGCGCCACCTGTTCCGCGCCGTCGAGCTGAAGCGCAACGTGGAGTTTGCCGCCATCGCCACGCTGGCGGAGCAAATCGACTCGTTCCCGGGCGTAACCTGGCACAGCGAGCCGGCGCGCGACTACGGCGTGATCGGGTCGCTGGCGCACGTGACCGGCTACGTGGGCGACGTGACGCGCGAGGAATTGCAGGTGCTGTTCAACGAGGGCTACTCGTCCGGCGACGTGGTGGGCAAGAGCGGCGTCGAGAAGCGCTACGAACCGGTGCTGCGCGGCAGCGACGGCGTCGGCCAGCGCACCGTGGACGTGCACGAGCGGGCGGTTACCGACGTCTGGGAGACGGCGGTGGCGCCGCGGCCCGGCTCCGACATCGTGCTGACCATTGACTGGCGCCTGCAGCGCGCGGCCGAGGTGGCGCTCGGTCCGCGCGTCGGTTCGGTGGTGGTGCTGCGGCCCACCACCGGCGAGATTCTGGCCATGGTGTCCTACCCCTGGTTCGATCCGCAGACCTTCATCGGCGACGGCGGGCCGGCGGCGTTCAGCGCGGCGGCATCCGATCCGGGGTTTCCGTTCGTCAACCGCGCCATCCGCGCCGCCTATGCACCGGCGAGCGTGTTCAAGATTCTGATGATGACCGCGTTGCTCGAGGAACGCATCTACTCGCCGTCCCGGTCCGTGATGTGCCGCGGCCGGTTCGCCTACGGCGACCGCATCTTCAACGACTGGGTGCGGGAGGGGCACGGCCGCATCGACATGGACGACGCTCTCGCGCAGTCCTGCGACATCTACTTCTACCAGGCCGGGCTCGCCCTGGGCATCGGCAACATAGCGGACTACTCGGTGCAATTCGGCCTCGGCGCGCCGACCGGCGTCGACCTGCCGGGGGAGACGGCGGGATCGGTGCCGACGCCGGCGTGGAAGCTGCGCGAGCGCGGCACCGGCTGGGTGGGCGGCGACACGGTAAACCTGTCTATTGGCCAGGGCTACATCACCGTTACCCCGGTGCAGATCGCCAACCTGATCGCCATGGTGGCGAACAACGGCGAGATCTACCGCCCGCACGTGGTCAAGGAGATCCGGGACGGGGAAACCGGCGATATTCTGCACAAGACCGAGCGCGAGCTGCTGCACAGCTCCGAGATCAGCGACGCCACGTTTGCCGCCGTGCGCGACGCCATGCGGCGGGTCATAACGGTCGGCACGGCGAAGCCGGTCATTACCACCGACGCGGTTGCGGTGGCCGGCAAGACGGGCACCGGAGAGGTGGGGCTGGAGGACCAGTGGCACTCCTGGTTCGCCGCCTACGGTCCGTACGGCGCCGCCGACCGCGATGAGCAGATTGTCGTGGTGGCCATGGTGGAGGCGGTAAACGTCTGGGAGTGGTGGGCTGCCAAGGCGGCGAACCTGATCTTTCACGCGGCGTTCTCGGGGCAGACGGTTGCCGAGGCGGTGGACTACCTGAGGCCGTGGTACGGCGATGCGGTGTTCAACCCGCTGCGCCCGGAGGGGGAAGAGGAAGCGGAAGCGGAAGCCGCCGGCGCTGAAGGCGGCGAACCGGAGTGAGAGCGGCCGCCGGCACCTCCCAGCGCGGTTCGCGCGCCCGCATCCTCGGATCGGGAGTCAGCGTTCTGCGCGCGCTTGACCCCATTCTGCTGCTGTCCAGCCTGGCGCTGGTGGGTACCGGCGTTCTGTTCGTGTACTCCAGCGGCGTGAATTCGGTTGGGGTCTCGGTGTCGAACGAGTGGATAAAGCAGATCGTGTGGGCGTCCAGCGGCCTGGTGCTGATGGTGGTGTTCGCGGTTATCAATCACCAGCGCTACAAGGCGCGCACCCCGTACATATTTCTGGCCGCCCTGGCGCTGCTGGTGATTACGCTGATATTCGGGCGCCAGGTGAACGGCGCGCGCTCCTGGCTCGGCATCGGCGACCTGGGCATCCAGCCGTCCGAGTTCGCCAAGGTCGCCACCATTCTGTTTCTGGCCGCCTACCTGTCGGAGATCGGCAGCGGCATTACCGAGCTGCCGCGCTTCATGCTCGGATTGCTGGTGGTAGCGGCGCCGATCGGCCTCATCGTGCTGCAGCCGGACATGGGCACGGCGCTGATCTACTGCCCGATCTTTCTGACCATGGCGCTGATGGCCGGGGCGCGCATCCGCCACCTGCTGTTCGTGACGCTGCTCGGCTTCCTGACCCTGGTGTTCGCGGCCATCCCGGCAATGCAGAGCCTGCTCGCCACCCGCGAGCCGGGCATCTGGCGGCTGGTGACGGACGCTGGCGTGGCGCGCTACTCGCTGGCGGTGCTGGCGGTGGTGGCCGGGCTGGCGGCCATCGGCCAGCGGCGCTACCGGCACGGCTACTACTACTGGATCCTGTACGGGACGGCGCTGCTCGGCCTGGCGGTGGCCGGCGGCCTGGCGATGTCGACGGTGCTCAAGGAGTACCAGATCATGCGGCTGGTGATTTTTGTGAACCCGTGGGTAGACCCGCGCGGGGCAGGCTGGAACATCATCCAGTCGGTTACCGCGGTGGGCGCCGGCGGGCTGTCCGGCACCGGGTTTCTGCAGGGCACGCAGAGCCACCTGCGCTACCTGCCGCAGCAGAGCACCGACTTCATCTTCTCGATCCTGGCGGAGGAATCGGGCTTCCTGGGAGGCGTCCTGGTGCTGCTGCTGTTCGCGGTGATGCTGGCCCGCGGCCTGGTAATAATGTATGCGGCGCGCGATCCGTTCGCCACGCTGGTCGCCGCCGGGGTGGTGGCGATGATCCTGTTCCATGCGCTGGTAAACATGGGCATGGCGATGGGGGTGCTGCCGATTACCGGCATTCCGCTGATGCTGGTATCGTACGGCGGATCGTCGCTGTGGACTGCGATGATCGGCATCGGGTTGCTGATGAACGTCGGCATTGCGCGCACCCGGGGACGGCGTTCGCCCGGCTGGTTCCAAGGCCGCGCACTACGCGACGCCAAACGCCTCACCACCCGAAAAACATAAACCCCGACCGTCGAGCCCCCCACCACCCCTGTCGAATCCGATTCGATCAAACCAAACCGTCGAGCCCCGACCGTCGAATCCCCGACCGTCGCCCCCCCACCAATCTGGTCGAATTCCTATTCGACTAAACGGTCGAATCTCCCACCAATCTGGTCGAATTCCTATTCGACTAAACCGTCGAGTTCACTCGACGGTAACGCTCTTGGCGAGGTTGCGCGGGCGGTCGACGTTGTGGCCGCGCGCGAGCGCCGCGTAGTAGGCCATGAGCTGCAGCGGGATGGTGGTGACCAGCGGCGACAGCAGGGGGTGAGTCTTGGGCACGTAGATGATCGCGTCGGCCAGTTCCGCCAGGTGGCGGTCGCCCTCGGTGGCGATGGCGATAATACTGCCGGCGCGCCCCTTCACCTCCTCGATGTTCGCCACCACCTTGTCGTAGGTGTGATCGCGCGGCGCCACCACCACCACCGGCATGCCGCGGTCGATCAGGGCGATCGGCCCGTGCTTCATCTCCGCGGCGGGCAGCCCCTCGGCGTGGATGTAGCTGATCTCCTTCAGCTTGAGCGCCCCCTCCAGGGCCACCGGGTAATTCACGCCGCGGCCCAGGTAGAGCCAGTTCTCGCGCTCCACGTAGCGTTCGGTGAGATCGCGGATGGCATCCGCCATGGCCAGGATGCGCTCGATCTTGGCCGGGATTTCGTCCAACTGGCGCAGCAGACCGGCGGTGCGCTCGGGGGACAGGTGGCGGCGGCGGCCCATGTTGATTGCCAGCAGCGCAAGCACGGCAACCTGGCCGGTGAACGCCTTGGTGCTGGCCACGCCGATCTCGGGACCGACGTGCAGGTACACACCGGAATCGGTTTCGCGCGCGATGCTCGATCCCACCACGTTGACAATGCCCAGGGTGGTGGCGCCCTTGAGCTGCAGTTCGCGCAGGGCGGCCACCGAATCGGCGGTCTCGCCCGACTGGCTGAGCACGATGCCGAGCGTGTTGCGCTGGATCACCGGGTTGCGGTAGCGCAGTTCGCTGGCGTACTCCACCTCGGCCGGCACCCGCGCCAGCTCCTCGAACAGGTACTCGCCGATCAGCCCGGCGTGCCAGGCGGTGCCGCAGCCGGTCAGGATCACGCGCTGGTAGCGGGCCAGTTCGCGCTCGCGGTCCGCCAGTCCACCCAGCACCACCGTGCCCTCGTTCTGGTCAATGCGCCCGCGCAGCGTGTTGCGCAGCGCCGCCGGCTGCTCGTGGATCTCCTTGCTCATGTGGTGGCGGTGGCCGTCGAGCTCGATCTCCTGCAGCCGTACCTCGAGGGTGCTGACGCTCTTGCTCAGCGGGATGTCGTCGATGGTGGAGGCGCGCAGGCCGTCGCGGGTGAGCAGCGCCAACTCGTTGTCGTCCAGGTAGACCACCTGCCGGGTGTGTTCGATTACCGCCGCGCCGTCGGAGGCCACCACGTGCTCGCCGTCGCCGACCCCGACCAGGACCGGGCTGCCGCGGCGGGCGGCGATGAGCTGATCGGGGTGGTCGCGGCTTATTACCACCAGGCCGAAGGTGCCGCGCACGTCGTGCAGCGCGCGCCGCACGGAAGCGAGCAGGTTGCCGGACTCGCCGTTGCCGCCGTCGTGGTAAAGGTAGCCGATGAGCTGGGCGAGCGCCTCGGTGTCGGTTTCGCTGGCCGGCTCGATGCCCTGCTCGGTGAGGAAGGCGCGAATCGACCGGTAGTTCTCGATGATGCCGTTGTGTACCACGGCGATGGTGCCGCTGGCGTCGAAGTGGGGGTGGGCGTTGCGCTGCGTGGGGGCGCCGTGCGTCGCCCACCGGGTGTGCGCAATGCCGGTAGTGCCCGGGGCACGTTCGGCGGCCAACTTGCGCGCCAGGTTGTCCACCTCGCCCACCGTACGGTGCCGGTGCAGCACGCGGTCGCCGTCGAGGGTCGCAATCCCCGCCGAATCATAGCCCCGGTATTCCAGGCGCCGCAGCCCGGTTACCAGCAGCTCCGCCGCCGGCCGTGGCCCGACGTATCCCACAATCCCGCACATGGTCCCCCCCGCCCCAATGCTACGCACATACCCCGCCCCCGTCTACGCCCACCTCGGGCCGTGCTACGCTCCGGGCCGTCTCAGGTAGGCTTGCGGGTTGCGGGCGCCAGACTTCCGTGGACTGCCATGCGGGTGCTGCGCGTGACAAGGGTCGGAGGGTCGCGGCGGGTGGTGCAAACGGATATGGTGGGGCTCGTGGGGGACGGCACGGTTCAACTCCTGGAGTGTGCGATGCGGGCGGCGGTGCGTGGCGGCGAGGTGGTGCTGCGGCACCGGAGCGGAGCGCTGACCGTGCGCCGCAAGGCGGACGACACGCCGGTGACGCAGGCGGACGAGGCGGCGCAGGTTGCCCTGGAAGAGGTGCTGGTTGCGTCGGCGCCGGAAATCCCGGTGGTGAGCGAGGAGGGCCGCATTGCGCCGGCCGCGGAACGGAGAGCGTGGCGGCGGCTGTGGCTGGTGGACCCGCTCGACGGCACCAAGGAGTACATCCGCGGCGGCGACGATTTCTCGGTGAACGTGGCGCTGTGCGAGGCGGGCGTGCCCTGGCTGGGGGTGATCTACGCGCCGGTGCGCGACCGGCTCTACTACGGCGCCGTGGGCTGCGGCGCATACCTGTTGGACGGCGCGCGGCGGGCGGCGCTGACGGCGGGTGCGGGAAGCCGGCTGGATGGGGGAGTGCGCCCGGCCCGGGAGGTGCCGGTGGTGGTGGCCAGCACCAGCCACTTTGCCGCCAACACCGAGCGCCTGGTCGGCCGGCTGCGCGCCGCCCACGGCGGGCTGACCATCCGGCGCCTGTCCAGCGCCATCAAGCTGGGCATGGTGGCTGCGGGGGAGGCGGACTACTACCCGCGCTTCGGCCCCACCATGGAGTGGGACACCGCGGCCGGCGACGCCCTGCTGCGCACCGTCGGCGGCCGCATCGTGCAGGCACGCACCGGCCGCCCTCTGCGCTACAACAAGCACGACCTCCACAACCCGCCCTTCCTGGCCCTCGGCCCCGGCTGGCGGCTACCCCCCGCCGTACAGCGCCCGACCGGCGCGCAGCCGTAACGCCCGCCCCTCAGCCGTGGTGCGCCCTGCTGCATGAGCACCGTCAGATAGGGCGGCGGGTGTAGGCGCGGTTGGCGGCGGCGTAGGTTTCGGGGGTGCCTACGTCGTAGCTGGGGCCGCCGGCGATGTAGCCGTAGACGGGGGCGCGCTGGACCAGCCAGGCCAGGAAGTGGCCGGGGGCGTCGGGGTTGCCGCCGCCGGCCAGGTAGTCGCGCAGCAGGGAGTGCGCCGCGGGCGGGAGCACGTAGAGGGCAAGGCTGGCCAGGTCGGAGCGGGGCTGCGCGGGTTTTTCCTCGAAGTCGACGATGCGGCTGGCGTCGTCGAGCAGGACGCAGCCGTGCCGGCCGGCGATGTGGGAGCGGTCCGGCATCTGCACGCACAGGTTGACGGCGGCGGCGCGCCGGCGGGCGAAGGCGAGCGGCTCGGTCAGTTCGAAGGCCAGCAGCTTGTCGGTGGCGGCGACCAGCACCGTGTCCGTGCACGCGAGGCGGTCGAGGGCCAGTGCCAGGTCGCCGAGCGCGCCGAGCCGCTGCCGCTCGTGGGACGTGCGGTCGCTGAGCAGGCGCACCGGCAGCGGCGGCTCGTGGTCCGCGAGATGGCGTTCGAAGGCGGCCAGGAACAGGTCGTTGGTGACCAGCGCGGCGGCTTCGACGGCGCCGGAGCGGGCGATGTTGGCCAGCAGGTGGTCGAGCAGGGGGCGGCCACCGACCGGGATCAGCGCCTTCGGGGTATCCGGGAACAGGGCGCGTACGCGGGTACCGTAGCCGGCGGCGAGCAGGACCGCGGTCAGGACGCAGGCTCGCTGACGCGGACAGGGACGATGGCGAATCCTTCGGCGCGGTATGCGCTGCCGATCCGCTCCAGGTGGGCGGCGTCCTCGCAGGTGCCGATTGCGGCGCCGCCGGAGCCGGCGAACTTGGCATGGGCGCCCTGCTCGCGGGCGATGGCGATCATGCGCACCTGCTCCGGGGGCAGGTCGTACACCGAGCGGCGCAGGTCGAAGTCGCGGTCCATGATCGGGCCGAGTCGGCCCGAGTCGCCGCCGCGCAGCGCCGCCAGCGCCTCGTCGACGAGCGCCGCCTTGGCGGCCATCGCCTCCGCAATGGCGGCGTCGTGTTCCACCTCCGCCCGGTAGCGCATCACGTTATGAATCGCGCCGGAGGACTTGGACAGGCCCTCGTGCCAGGCGATGAACAGCGGCGGCAGCAGGTGCGCGGGGAGGTACTCGTAGTCGCCGTGGCGGCCGCCGTTGCGCGCGTACGCGGCGGAGGTAAAGTCCATCGCCACCACGCCGCCGTACACCGCCACCACGCGATCCTGCGGCCCGGCGCTGATGCCGAGCTCGATGGTCTCCGCCTCCAGGATGATGTTGGGCTGCTCCGGCTTCGGGATGTCCCGCTCGGTGAGCTCGTAGAACTGCATCAGCGCCTTGAACACGGCGGTGATGATTGCCGAGGAGCCGCCGAGCCCGACCCCGAACGGGATGTCGGAGTGGTACTCGATGGTGAAGTTGCGCCGCGGCAGCGTGATGCCGCGCTCCTCGCAGCAGTGGTGGAAGCGCACCAGCAGGGCCTCGATCAGGCGGATGCCGCCGTAGTAGCCGTATTGGTGGCGGTAGCGGGCGAGTGCGGCCACGTCCGGGAAGCTGGTAGTGTCGCGGGCATTGGGCACCACCGTGACGCGCTCGGACTCGTACAGCGTCACGCGCGCCGAGAACGCGTCGAACAGCAGGGAGATCACCTTGCCGCCGAACAGGTCGGACGGATTGCCCACCAGACCGGAACGGGCGCCGACGGCGCTGCAGATGCGCCCGCTGCCGGTGCCACCGGGGCGAGCCGCCACTATCGCCCCGCAGCCGCCGCCGGGCGGCGTCCCGTCTTGCCCACGCTCCTAAGCGGCGAACAGCGCGAACGCGAAGTTCGCCGCCGGCGGGGCCATGTCGTCGCGGCCCTTCAGGTAGCGATGCGCCTGCTGTTCGGGCGACACGTGATCGAGATTGGTAAACCCGGCGCGGCGCATCTCGGCGTTCAACTCGTCCGGCGTGTACATCGACAGCATCGGCTCGCCGCGCTTGGCCACGAACTGGTCGAGCTTGTCGGCGAACAACAGGCCGTCGGGGGGCACCAGGTGGCGCGGATACTTGTAATCGAGGGCAATCCTGGTGCCCGGCGTCGCTATCGCCGCAATGCGGTCGAGCGTGTCGCGAACGGCGTCGCGCGTCAGGTAGTAGCTGGTACCGAGCCAGGAGAAGAACGCCGGGGCAGCGGTATCGAATCCGGCCTTGGTCAGCGCTTCGTCGAGCCGGTCGGTCTCGAAATCCACCGGCGTGAACACGAGGTTGGGCGGCAGATGGTCGCTGATCCTGAGCAGCTTGTCGCGCTTCATGTTCTGCGACGCCGGATGGTCCACCTCGAACACGCGCAACCGGTCGGCGAACTCATCCTGCCGCAGGCAGAACGAATCGAGGCCGGCGCCGAGAATGACATACTGCCGGGCGCCGGCGGCCACCGCGTCGCGCAACTGGTCCTCGGCGTAGCGGAGGCGCAGGATGTTCTCGGTGTGGACCGGCATCAACGCCCGCATCAGCCGGTGGACGATTACCCGGTACAATGCCCAGTTGTTGGCCACCAGCCGCCAGAACGGCGTGATCAGGTGGATTGCGTAGGTGTCCGACACAATCGGGTCCTGGTGCCAGCGCAAGTGACCGGCGCGGATCGCCGCCGCCAGAATCGCCGTCGTGCTCGCGCGTTTGACGCGCGCTTCCTGCCTGCTGTCGTTCGCCACAACCTCATGCTATCAGTAGCCCGAACGCGCCCACCCTGTACAGCACCGGCCGACCGGCCGGTACCGAAACGCTCTTGCCCAGGTTCAATCTCGCTATTCGGCTCGCATAACATAATGTCGAAGGAGCATAATGCCGGTCACCAACCTGAGTCGTCCGCTCGGTCGGTTGATCGATCTGGGCTACGTGCCGCGTGAGCTTCCGTTGTCCGGCAACCAGATCGACGCATGGCGCCAGGAAGGCTACAGCTTCCTGGTGATCCACGAGCTGCTGCGGCAGCACGTGGTGAAATACTCGGAAACCACGGTGCGGCGCTACATCCACCGGCACTTCCCGTCGCCGGTGCGACCAGTGATGCGCCGAGACGAAGCCCGCGGGCGCGGAGTGGAGCGACGCCTGGAACGGCGACCGCGTGCACGCCGGCGGCACCACCGTCGCGGCGGCCGCCCCGATCGAACGCATCCCGGTCTTCATCCGCGGCCACGACCGCGATTTGGCCACGTTGTTCCAGGGGTTGTACGAACGGTAGCGGAATGCCGGCCGGCGGGAGTGCCGGCAGCCAAGACGGAGCGGCAACGTCCGTGCCCGCGAGTGCCGGGTGCGGCTGCTCGGCGCTATCGAGTCTGCTGGTTCATCCGTTCCCGGAGTGCCGCGTTGATCAGCGACTGGTAGCCCACCTTCTTGATCCCTGCGAGTTTGCGGAAATAGACCACGACGTCATCGTCCAGCCGGATCGTGATCGACTTCTTCCTCGGTGAATAGAAGCGTCCGCGCACCGCCTCCTTGCCGGAGAAGTCATACTCCTCCGGGAGCTCGTAGTTGTCCCAATCAGATCGTTTCTTCATATTGCCGCTTCTCCCTCGGGGTCGCCAGGCGGGCACTGATCAATCGTATGACTGCGTCGCCGTCCTCTCCGAAGAACAGATCGGCAACCGTCAAGGTCAGGCCGGTGTTCGTCTGGCCGACCGTCACCCAGCGCTCCTCGAAGGCCGAGAACCGCTCGTCCAACCAGCTCAGGTGCAACAACCAGGACCACCTCGGGCTCAGGCCTTACCGGGTCAAGATCCGTTGTCATCCGGGTCACTCGCACCTGCCGCAGCCGCTACTTCATACCTGATCGTGTCTTCCAGCGCTTCATCCAGCCCCAACGGGGGTTGGAAGCCGGTGTGTTCCACTCGCTGGGTTGCAAATGTGGTGGTGCTGCAGAATTTCCTGACCCGGACGGCACTAATCGGAAATCGCTTGCCGGTGATCGTGGCAAGCAGGTCACAGGTGACTCCACCAAGGTAACCTACGGCATACGGGATCTGGATTCTGCTCTTCAGGGGCTGGTCGACCGTCTGAACCACCATGTCGACCAGCTCACCCATCTGATAGTCGGGCTTGTCCGCGTAGTTGAACAGATGGTACCCCGGTCCAAGCCCAAGGACGTGTACGAGAAACGCGCTCAGATTGCCCACGTACGCCATCGACTTGCGGTTGTGGCCGCAACCAACCATCACGAACCGTCCGGCGGCGACCTGACGCACGAGTTCGTAGACGTTACCCCGGTTACCTTCACCGAAAACCACGGTCGGACGGACGATCACCAGCGAGCGTTCCGAAGGAGCTTCGATCTGCCACTCCTGATGCACCTGTTCCGCGCGAAGCTTCGAGCGCCCGTAGGCGTTGAACGGCGACGTGCCATCTTCTTCCCTGGTTTCGGGCGCTGCTATCCCGTAGACCGCGACTGAGCTGATGAAGATGACCTGTTCGATCCCCAGTTCGCCGCAAACCTCGCACACATTTGCTGCACCCGCGACGTTCACTTCGTCATACCGCGTCTCCGGCTTGACATCATCGCGGTGCACCGCCGCGAGGTTGTACACGACCTCCACGCCATCGAGTGCGGTTCGCACGGCGGCACGGTCGCGCACGTCGGCCAAGCGGTAGCTTTCGTCGCGACCGCCCGGCGTCTCCACATCCACGATCGTCACCGTGTGACCGGCACTGCTCAGCGCCGCCGCCAACCTCCGGCCGATGAACCCGGCCCCACCGATCACCGCTATCGCCGCCATCTGCTATCCATCTCATTGACTCCAACGCGGAAAAACATGATACATTTTTATAGATGTCTGGTCCTCTCCTTTCGATTGTCATGGCCAGCTATAACGCCGAGCGGCTCATCGCGGCGTCCATCGACTCGGTTATCGGTCAAACGCTCAAGGACTGGGAATTGATAATCGTCGATGATGCATCCATCGATGCCACGGTTGATGTGATAGCCGACGCTCAGCGGCGCGACCACCGTATCCGACTGGTGGCTCAAGACACGAACCGGGGCCCTGCGCACGCGCGCAACGTCGCGCTGGATCGGGCAAGTGGCGAACTGATAGCGTTCATCGACAGCGATGACATCTGGTATCCCGAGAAGACGGTCAAGCAAGTCGCGGTAATGAATCGTCACCGAGCCGACATTGCTTACACCGCGTACAAGCGTAGACTCGATGGAGAGCAGGGGGGAACCCTGGTAACGGTGCCCGAGCGGGTAACCTATCGCACGATGCTACGCCGAAATTATATCGCCTGCTCCACAGCCATGGTGCGGCGCTCAACCTGCGGTGAAGCTCGCATGCCCGAGATTCCACTCCGTGCGGACCATGGTTATTGGCTTGCCCTGCTGCGGGACGGTTCACGTAGCGCAATAGGAATACGCGAACCGCTTATGTGGTATCGTCTGCACCGAGACTCTTTGTCTGCGAACAAGCTGGTAGCGGCCAGGTATTCCTGGAAGCTGCTGCGCGAGGTCGAACGCTTTGGCCTTGCCAAGTCACTGTGGCTGTTCAGCGGTTACGCGTTCGAAGCGCTGAAACTGCGGCTCGTTGCAAGCACGCGCTGATGAGCGAGCTAACCCCGTTTCTCAGGATTCCGGACGAGGGTACAGAGTTCCTTCGCCATTTGGTCGTACCAGGGGCCGCTCCGAAAGAACTCGCCCCGTTCTCGGGCGCCTTTGCAGAGCGTTCGGTACAGGTCAGGATCGTTCGCCAATCGGTGAATGGCCTCTCTTACGGAGGGAGCTGAACGAGGCTCAACCAACAATCCGCTTTTCCCATCCTCGACCACCTCGGGGACACACCTCCACCAGGTGGTGATCACCGGCCTACCGCACTGTAAGGCCTCCAGCACTATTCCCGGATACCCCTCCGACTTCCAGTAGGTAGGCAACAACAGCACATCGTGTTGGAGCAGTACCCCCGGCACTTCGTGCGCGTTGAGCGCGCCGCGGTAAACGGCCTTGCTCCCGTCGAATAGACTCATATCGGTATCAGGCATGGGCGGGCCAAACACGTTGAGTTGGCAGTGCGTGGGAAGGTCTCGGCACGCCTCGAGGGTCTCCTGGAGCCCTTTTTCACGGCGCAGCTGCGAAATAAAGACGAGCCGCGATACCGCTTGCGGCGCTTCAGCCGACGGCGGTCTCAGGTCCCTCGTGTTGGCAAACCAGCGAAAGTTAACGTGCTGTCGAAACCTGTTAAGTAATTCCCGGGTCTGTACGAACACAAGGTCACATCGCATAAAGGTGTGGTCCGCCCACCAGCGCAACAGTCGACCGTATCGGTCGTACATTCGCGCAAAGTCACCGCCGAACAAGCGCAGCGCCATGGGACACCGGCATGTCGCGCAGAAAAACCAAATGCACGAACCGAGTGTCCACGCGGAGCCGGCCGAGATATTCAATACTACCACTTGGCTGCGCGGGAGTCGCAGCGCGGTCTGACCGACCACGCGCATAACAGTTGCGATGTTGTTGAACCACCGGCGCCAATGGGGGAGATTGAGCCGCGGCCGGGTAGTGTCCACTACCGCGACGTCGAATCCTCGCTCGCACAACTGCTTCACCATTTCGGCAAAATTCACGGAGGTACCACCCATCGGGTTCGTCGAAACCGGCATTTCCGGGGGCACTGGTCCGACCAGCAGTACCTTCAGGCCTGAGCCCGTGTGTACGGCATTCAACGCTTACGCACCTACCAGACCCTCGTCGTGCGCTTGATCCAGTAGTTCCAGCTGCCGGGGAATACCAGCGTGGCCGCGGCAAGCGCAAGGTACGGAGCCTTCCTGCCACTCCTCATGCGCATGGCGTATAGCAACCTCTGAGCCGTGCTGAGCTTGTCGCCATGCCGTTCCAGGAAACCACTTACTCGTCGGGTGATTTCGACGGTGGTACTGATCCTCGCTTCACCATGATCGTAGTCCATCATGTAAAGACAACGCTCAATCCGCAACGCGTCACCCCACCGTTCGATCATCCTGATCCACAAGTCGACGTCCTGTCCAGCTTCCAAGTCCTCATCGAATCCACCAACGGATCGCACTTTCGAGGTTTCCGTAAAGATTTGATTGCCAACGCAGTTCCCCCAAAGGATGTCGCTTAGCCGGATCGCACGTCCACCCCGAAACCGCGGTGATTTCCGTTGTTCCCTTACTTGCAGAATATTCGATGCTACAAATGAGTGGGTTTTCCGATAGGCGTCCATCAGCACCGAAATTCGGTCATTGTGAAAATAGTCGTCATCATCCAGTCCCGTGTAGAAGGCTCCTTGAGCAAGTTCGATACCGGTGTTCCGGCTTCCGCAAGCCCCCTTTCCACGGCGGTTTCGATACGCTCGTATCCGCGGGTCGTGAAATCCCGCACATACCTCCAGACCTTCGCACCGCTCGCTGTCGTCAATTACAAGCACTTCGATGTTGTCGTACGATTGGCTCAATACTGAACCAATAGCCCGCTGCAGTAAGCGCGGTCTTTCGTACGTCGGAATTACGATCGACACCAGATCATTGGTGCTCTTTTGCATGCAATATTATTAGTGGTCAGATGGCCGCAGAGCGAAATATTTCATCCCACATTTGTCTTGCACGAGCCCGTTCGATTGCCCCGGTCCTCGTAATACACTGTATGATTCTGTCTCGCTCTGGTTCCCGGACAATCATTTCCACCTTACGCCGAATCTCCTGTTCATCGTTGTGTACGGATAACATTCCCTGAGCGAATCCATAGTCATCAAAGAGTTCCTCATACTTGTGACTCCATCCTGCGGCCAAAGCTGGCACCGCCTGAGAAAGGGCATTCACCAGTGCGTGGTAGCGTGATCCGACTACCGCAAGGCAACTCCCGATGACCCCCTTGATTTCAAGAGGATCCCGGTAATCGACCATGTGCAAGCGTAAGTTGGTCTCTGCGATTATCCTTGCCGCTAAATCCCTGTCGCCGGGACCTTCGTGCAGCAGCATGAAAGGACGAAGCTGCATCTCGTCCAGCACTTTCGCACAACATGCCATCATTCGAACGTAAGCGCGACCGGTCTGCGCTGTTGTCTTGTCGATCATCCTTTGGTTGGGGACGATACATACTCTTCCGGCGAAATGGTCGCCATGCTTAGCGACAGAGGCGGCAAGCAAGTTAGTAAAGTCGGGCGCACGCCTCACCGTGTCATTCCTGCCAACCAACTCCGTGATGTACTGATGAGATCGGGCATCGCGTGCATATATCAGATCTGCGTGTTCCACAATCATCCGAAAATCGCGTTGTATGCTGCGATTATTGAAGGGTCCAAATGCCTGGGGCAATAGGACAACACGAGTAGCGTTGCGCTTCCACCGCCGGATCGCTCGTGCTGCTCGCTTGGTCGGCATGGGACCTCGCTGGTCGCTGTATGCAAAGCCGCCGGCATCCAACACCAGTCCGATCTCGCGCTCGAGAACGACCCCCAAGCGACATCTGACAAAAGCCGGAATCAATTGGGATGCCAAGTTTGACAGCTTCGGTAATCGGCCGATCGTCACCAGTTGAAATACCCCCAGCTCGGCTCTCCGCTCGAATGGTGCTCCTGAAGCGAATGCGCGCATGGCCACGCGGGCGTGTGGATGGCGACTGCGAATCTGGTCGAGAATTGCAAGTAGCATGAGATGTGCGCCTTTGTTGATGAACTCCGTTCCTCGGATCTCAACAGTCATGTGGTTCCAGCCTCACGTTTGGATATAGACTACGCTCGAGCTGGTCAACAGACGCGGTTCGGAAATCCATTTGCACTACGCATCCGGCCGTGCTGGAAGCACCACTCTTCTAATCAGCAGATCCGAGCTCTTTTTCTGCGAAAAGGGAACTCCGCCAGTGTGATCCGCATAACCGGCCGCGATCAGCATGATCGGCCGAAGATACGGGCTCAGTCCGAGAAGGCCACTTAGCCGTCTCTCACGCTCCCCGATGTCAGGCCAGTTGATATTGCAAGTGGAGATCCCTAGCGTGTCGAGCGCGAGCATGAGCTGCATTGCTGCCAACGCTCCATCGATATAGATAAGATGCCGATCACGCTCAGAGAAAAACGAACTCAGGTCCCCGACCAGAACGATGAGACTTTGAATATTGTGCACGTATCCCGCCGTTCCCATTGCACAACTGGCCAATTTCTGAGCTGTCGAGGGGTCGGTAGTGATGTAGAACCAATACGGCTGACGGTTGCATGACGAAGGCGCCAGCCGTGCACCGTCAACCGCCTTCTTGATGTCTTCGAACGGTACCGGTCGCCGCTCGAACCACCGAACCGACTTGCGGTGACGAAACAAGGCGAGCAACTGTTCATGACCGATGCCATGAGGAACGATGTCAGCGTACGGAAAAGGCGCTACAGCTTGTCCGTCACGACTACCATCTGAGAGACGGATACGGTCAAATCGCTGCCGCTGCTCACTGGCCTCGGGAAATGGCTCCACACTCTCGAAATATCGGTCAAGGACATCTGTCGCCCATCGGATCTCGTCAGGTTCCTCTAACGGTGAAGCCATTGCGGCCTCAAACGCATCGATCGTCTCGGCGATGTAACGCAGCGCAAAAATCGCTCGGCGAGGCTTCATGATCAGGCCTTTTTCGATCCGATGAATGTTGCGTCGAAGTTGCACGCTGGTCTCCCGATAGGTGCCAGTTTCTGAACGCCAATAGTCGGCGCGACCGGCAAGTACCGCACGTTGTTCGCGGCAGAATGAGCGGTTCACGACCAAGTAATAGAGCGACGCAAGAAAGGAATTCCACGAAAACCAGCGGGCGCCGTGCCGGCTGAACCGGACAGCGAAACGCTTGGCAATGGCGCGCAACTTCCGGGGAATGAACTTTCGGAGAAGAGTCAACGACGGGTGCCGAACGCGGACGTCAGCATGTGGCTGCGGCGAGTAAGCATCGGGCAAGTGTAACGAGATTGGTCTGTTTGTGATACACGCACACATGTCGGCATCATGCCTATCCTATCATACCCGTGTACCATCATGCCCGTGACACGGGCAGAACCGAGGTAGCCCCCGGAGAGCGATGATGGCGGACCGTCGCCGGGAGTTGAGTGGCGACAGCGAACAGCAGAAGGAGAAACACCCCTCGGGCATCAAACAGATCTCCAGAGATGCTGCTGGAGATCCCAAGCAGGCAGAGGCCGGCTACGATCGCAGGATGACCGGGCCCCCCTCCCCGCATCCAGCGGCGGAGATAGAGGAGGAACGGCGCCGATAGGAGTAGCAGTCCCAGCAAGCCGCCCTCTGCGAAAGCCTCGATGAACATATTGTGAGGGTAGGTCCCGAAACTGTCTAGTTGAGCGAATCCCGCCAAGCCAAGCCCACCGAGCGGGTTCGCGATTCCCGCCGAAATGCCGTCGGCGAAGAGATCGACCCGGTTTGACGTATATCCCCGAAGCAATAGAAGTTCGATGAAACGACGGAAGAAGATCTTCACGGCTAGTTGTCCCACCTGCGTAAGTAATGCAGCAAGTCCGAGCACGCTGACTCCGACAATCGACCAGAGGACCCGACGGTCGATACCACGACTACGGAGATACACGAGCACCGCGGCGAATAGCGCCAACATCGCACCCCGTGAACCCGATTGCAGCACGAGAAGTATAGCGATCGGAGCAACGACTAACGCCGGATGTTTAGCTAGTCTCCTCCCGTCGATGATATAGTAGAGTGCGGCAAGCGTGAGTAGCCCCATGTTCCGGCCGAATACATTCGGACCTCCGCCGAGGGCGCTCACTCTACCCTTCGTCAAGTTCCCGGACACCACTGATGCGAGACCCGCAAGCGCCAAGACCAGTCCCAGGCCGAATATCGCCAACCAGAACCCTTCAATCGTAGCGGCCACCCCGCTCAAGCGTAGCGCGGCAACGGTTAACACGCACGACCAACCCACGAACAACAAATCGTAAGTCTTGATGCCTGCGAGAGTCAAGTCCGGGGCCCAGATGCTGGAGGCGATCATGTATGCAACAAACGCGACGAACGCGACGCTCCAAGATCTGACTTTCCCTGCAAAATAGCGATTGACTCGCGGGCTTCTCTTCGCCGCGATCGCGAATAACCAGATGGACAGAGCGGACAGAATCCAGAGTCTGAGTTCGAAGTACCACACAGAGTCTCCACCGCCGAAGAACTGGCCAACATGAGACCGTCCGACCAACTGAAATGCTCCGATCAGGAAACCAGCGGCAGTCTGTTCCAACCGGAATCGATTCCGGGGCGCGAGTCGGGGTTCGCTCACGACGGTCTGCAACCGGAGCGCTGCTTGACGGGCCCATGCGAACAGCAAACGGTCATGTCGTATCCGTCCCGGCGAACAGGTTACCTAGCCACACCTCTGCGGAGCGAGGTCGGAGTAACCGCTTTGCGCCGTCAGGACAATTTGTCATCTCGCCCACCTTTACCGCGACGCCGTCCGTGTACATGTCGACCCGAATGTACGACAGAGAGCGTGAGAGTTGCTCGGCGATCCGAAGCATGAGAGGCAGGCAGGAGGGCTTGGAATCGGGTTCGGCTGCCGGTGGATACGCCCAGTCGATGCGCAACCGGCGCCACGAGGGATCGTAGAAGCTGCGGGTGTGATTGTTGAACCTTCCCAGATCGACCTGGATGATCCGGGGGGTGCCGTGGAAGCAATGGAACTTGAAGTCACGGGGCACTTCCATATTCGGTTCGACAAAGAACTCCTCTACCAGGATCTTGGGTTCAAGGTATCTGTAGTTTGGCTCGCGCGACACCTTGTAGTAGTCGGTGCTGAGCCACTTCTTGAGGATATTGGCATCGACGCTCTGACCCGGTGTGTGGAGGAGTACAACCTCGCCGCTCATGTGCGAGGGCTTGACCACACAGGGGAAGCGGTTCAATTCCAGATTGTCTACATCCCCGGGTGTCCGAAGCACCGCGTACGTCTGCAGCGTGTACTCACTGCCGACAACGCTGGCCACATAATGCTTGACGTATTCCTTGTCGGTGATGAACTGCCGCAACGGACACAGCAAACTACCGTCGTTTCTGAGGCGAAAGAGGTGGTCGTTAAGGAGCTTGGGATTGCGATACCGAGGCAACCTGTGCTGTCCGACTACATACCGGAGTGTGGAATAGACGGCATCCATCCAGGAGCCGGACGGAAGCCAAGATCGGACGACTTTCCCGATTGCGCGTGGCGTGAAGCGCAAACTTATCTGCCCGCGAGCCACGCGGCCTCCGTTTGAACCGCACGATTGTGTTGGATGTGGGTGTGTCCAATCATGTTCAGGCAGCCGTCTGCCGTGACAATGCCACTGACACGGCCTCACGCGCAGTGCGCATCAGTAGACTCCCACCGGGCAACAGTGCATGACCGACGATGAACAGCACGCAATACAGTCCCACCTCCAGCAGCAAGGTAGCAAGTGTCAATTCTGTGCGAATCAAGAACACCGTGCTCCCGGCAACCAGTCCGCATACGACCGACCGCCACGCTGCTTCGACGAGCGCGCGGGCACGTAAGGGTGTTCCGCTCGTCGCCCACACGACTTCGCCGACCAAGCTGACAAGCGCTGCCACGCCGTATCCCGCTGCTATTCCGGCGGCGCCCCATTGCCAGCCGACAATCACCCCCGCAACGCTCGCTCCGGCGCGAATGAGTCGTACGGTCACCAGTTTGCCCGCCGCTCCGAGTGGAACCAGGATCCATCCCGTCGCTTTACCAATCACTGCTGCAAGACCTGCCAATGCGAGCCACCGTACCAACGGAATGGCCGATAACCACTGATCGCCTAGCAGCAGACCGACGAATGCCGGCGCCTCAGCGACCACCAACCCAAGGATACCACAACCACCGAACGCCGCTATCATCATTGTTTGCTTGAACAATCGGCGGAATGCTACTCGGTCCTCCTGAAGCCGGCTGAGCGATGATGGTATGACCCGCTCCAACGGATCCAACACAGACGAAACCGGCGTCATGACGGCGGTTGATGCTCGGTTGTAGAGGCCAAGATCAGTGGTTCCTGCAGCGGCTCCTAGCATGATCGGAGCTGCGTTGCGGGACAGATACAGGATCAGCCGAGAAGGAACCAGACCTGTGGCAAAATTGACAATCGAACGAACGTTCGTACCTCTCTTGGGCCTTCCCGGGTGCCAGCGCGCGAGAACCCAGAATAGCACGGTACGTGCGATCTGAATGGTCAGGTGCATCCAAATCAGTGCCCAGAACCCCGCGCCAACCAGCGCCGAACCGACACCGACGGATACACCGCAAACGTACGATGACACACGCACTATCTGTAGCAAGTCGTATCTCAATCGCCGCCGCAGTACGGCCTCGTGTTGTGCGCCGCACCCAATCGCGATGAGGGTGATTGAGAGCAACATCGCAGCACCAGTCACTCGAGGTTCTCCAAACAGCAAGGCGAGGAGCGGAGAGCACAGTACCGTGGCCCCCGCGAGTATGAATCCCACAACGGTGTTGATCCAGAACAGATTCGAGAGCTCATCGGCGTCGACCGAAACACGCTGAGTCGCTGCGGTTGTCAGCCCCCAATCTCCAACGAGCGTGAATAGACTCAGCAGAATAGTCGCCATTGCAGCGACGCCGAATTCATCTGGTGTCAAGAGGCGAGCGAGCACAGCGATCGAACCAATCCGAAGTCCGGTTTGAGCTACGAATGCCACGAACCCTGCGCCAGCACCACGGATACTCGCGTCTCTTACGCGGTGATAGCGGTCTGCAGGATCGACGGATCCCGCGCCGGCTGTCGTGCGATGATCATTCATCAGTAAGGTTTCTGCCCTGAGATGGTTTCTTGCGGTATTCCCAGGGAAATGCGTGCAACGAATGAGTGCCACAAGCGGCGTGGGTGAATAGGCAGGTCATCGAATTTGCAGGGAGGCCGGTAGGCGGAGACGCTACCGGCTGCAGTCAGCGGACTCGTAAGCAGTAGCACACCACCTCGCGCAACTGATCTATGGGGTGGCTGGTAGAGATGCTTGGCGCTGGTGACGTTCGGAAACTAATGGGCCGGAATGCTCATGGTCACGAATCCAGTCGAAGAAACGCTCGACGCCCTCTCGGATTGGGACTTGCGCCACATCGCCCAGGTCTTCCGTCAAAGCGGTGGTGTCGGCCCAGGTGCGGGGGACGTCGCCAGGTTGGATGGGGACTTCGCGGGTTACGGCTTTCTTGCCGAGGGCGTCTTCGAGGGCGATGACCAAGTCGAGCACGGAGACGGGGTCGCCGTTGCCGACGTTGTAGACGCGGGCCGGGGCGGGGGAGACAGAGGACTGGCGGCCGTCCCAGTCGGCGGCGCCCTGGGGCGGATGGTCGATCACACGGAGCATGGCTTCGACGACGACGTCGATGTAGGTGAAGTCGCGTTCCATGTTGCCGTGGTTGTAGAGGTCGATCGGGTCGCCGTTGAGGATGGCGCGGGTGAAGGAGAACAGCGCCATGTCGGGGCGGCCCCAGGGGCCGTACACGGTGAAGAAGCGCAGGCCGGTCGATGGGATGCCGAACAGGTGCGAGTAGCTGTGCGCCATCAGCTCGTTGGCGCGCTTGGTGGCGGCGTACAGGCTTACTGGGTGGTCGGCGGCGCTGGATTCGGTGAACGGCACGTGGCGGTCGAGGCCGTACACGGAGCTGGATGAGGCGTAGACCAGGTGGCGCACCGGGGTCTGGCGCACCGCTTCGAGCACGCTCAGGAAGCCGTGCACGTTGTTGGCAGTGTAGGCGAACGGGTCGCTGAGCGAGTAGCGGACGCCGGCCTGCGCGGCGAGGTGGCATACCACGTCGAAGCGCTCTTCCGCACACAGGGCCCCGACGGCCTCGGCGTCGGCAAGGTCGAGGCGCCGGAAGCGTAGGCCCGAATCGGCGGTGAGCGTCTCGGGACCGCACTCTTCGCTACAGACGACTCCGAGTTCGCGCAGCCGGTCCAGCTTCAACTGGACGTCGTAGTAGCGGTTGAGGTTGTCGATCCCGAACACCCGGTGCCCGAGGTCGACCAGACGGCGGGCCAGATGGAAGCCGATGAAACCGGCCATTCCAGTAATGAGAACCTTCACAACAGTAACGTATTATGCGCGCTCAGGCGGCTTCCGGCAACCGGAATGTTTCAGCGGTCGAACCAGAGTTGGTCGGCCCAGTACATCAGGTTGCCCTTCCAGTCGGTGTTGGAGACCGGGAACTCGGTGGGCACGTTGCGCAGGTCGTTGTTGGTCAGCAGCACGGCCGGGGCTTCGCCGACGGTGCCGATCACGAACACGTTGTCGCCGGTGAAGTCGAACATCTTCTGGGCCAGCTCGAACCACTCGTCGGAACCGAACTCGGAGAGCCTGAACTGGCGCTGCCAGTCGAAGTAGCGCTTCCACTCGTCAGGCGGCTCGGTGCCGGGCAGCTCGCCGCCGTAGTCGGACAGCTTGCGTTCGCCGCGCTCGATCAGCCGGCGCGCCTGCTCCCACTCGTCGTAGCTGCCGGTCATGTTGAAGTCGCCGTGCAGGCCGACGCCGCCGGAGCCGGGGCCGTCGTTGATCCAGTTCCAGAACTCGGTGATGGCGTCGATGCCGCCCGGCTGCAGCATGAACTCATCGGCCGCGATGTTCTCGCCCCAGGCGGCGTCGTCCACCAGCCGCG
>MKWU01001747.1_pt1 | contig 35828 bp, 34 predicted proteins | sample 809101 | NCBI WGS metagenome assembly MKWU01 (sample SAMN05860141, study PRJNA318959) | sponge metagenome | host: Aplysina aerophoba | place: Slovenia: Piran, Adriatic Sea, Gulf of Piran | collected 2013-05-07
ACTCGATATTTCAGTTGTCCGACGACAGGATATGCCCGAGCCCTGATCCTGTATGGTTTGCCGTTCCGAACCGGAGCATGACATGACGGAGAAGCACTTCGATTTTCTCGCAATCGGCGGCGGCAGCGGAGGAATCGCCGCGGCGGTCAGGGCGGCGAGCTACGGCGCGCGGGCCGCAGTCGTGGAGCACGGCCGGCTCGGCGGCACTTGCGTCAATGTCGGTTGCGTACCGAAGAAGTTGATGTGGTACGCGGCGTCGCTCGGACACACCGTCGACGAGTACGCGGGGTACGGGTTCGACGTTTCGTGTGCGGGGTTCAGCTGGCCGACGCTCCAGCGTGCACGGGACGCCTACGTGGAAAGATTGAACGGAATCTACGCGCGCCGGCTGGATACGGAAGGAATCGTGCACTACCGGGAAACGGCCCGGTTCGTCGGCGCACGCACCGTCGCGGTCGGCGACGCGCGATTGTCGGCCGACCACGTGATCATCGCGACCGGCGGCCAGCCGATCGTTCCGCCCACTCCGGGAGCGGAACTCGGCATCACGTCCGATGGATTCTTCGAGCTCGAGGAGCGCCCGGGCAGGGTGGTCGTGGCCGGCAGCGGATACATTGCGGTCGAGCTCGCCGGCGTGCTCCGTGCGCTCGGGAGCGAGGTCACGATGGTGTTGCGACGCGAGAGGGTACTGCGGGCCTTCGACGAGATGCTCAGCACCGAGCTCATGCTGGCACTGGACGCCGATGGAATCGAGATTCGAACGGAGGCCGAGCTCGAGATGATTGAACGCGACGCCTCCCGCAACACGCTGACCGTGGGAATTTCCGACGGAACGTCGATCGATGGCGTGGATTCGGTCCTGTGGGCGATCGGCCGTCGGCCCAACGTCGCTTCCCTCGACCTGACGGCTACCGGCGTGGAGACATCGAAGGGTGGTGCAATCGTCACCAACGAATTTCAGGAGACGTCGATCGAGGGGGTCTACGCGATAGGGGACGTCACCGGCCGAGCGGCACTGACGCCGGTCGCCATCGCGGCGGGCCGGCGGCTCGCGGACCGTCTGTTCGGTGGGCAGACGGATCGAAGGCTCAGCTACGACTGCATCCCGAGCGTCATCTTCACGCATCCGCCCATCGGCACGGTCGGCGCGACCGAGGCGCAGGCCCGGGCCGACCACGGGGATGCGGTCAGGGCGTACAGGACCCGGTTCAATTCCATGTACTACGCGTTTTCCGGCCATCCGCGCGCGACCGCGATGAAGCTCGTCACGGTGGGAGACGAGGAGCGCGTCGTCGGCTGCCACGTGATCGGAGAAGGCGCCGACGAGATGATGCAGGGCTTCGCGGTCGCGGTGAGGATGGGCGCGCGGAAGAGCGATCTCGACGACACCGTGGCCATCCATCCGACGAGCGCGGAAGAGCTCGTGACCATGCGATGAACGTGCGATGCGCGATGCGACGGTGGATCGACGCCGGCCCGGCAGCGGCACCCCTGACGTATCTTGCGCGCATGCTCGCAGGCGCGCTGCTGGCCGCCTCGCTCGCCGGGCCGATGGGGGCTGCGGCCGACCAGCGGGATCCGCGCCTCGAGGAGCTGTTCATCGCGCTCACCGAGGTTTCGGACCCGGAATCCGCGCTCGGGATCGAGGCCGCCATCTGGCAGATCTGGCTCGATGGAGGAGACTCGACGCTGAACGAGCTCATGGGGCAGGGAATCACGGCCATGCACGCGAACCGGTTCCGTGATGCCGCCGGACGCTTCACCGATCTGATTCGTGCCGCACCTGCGTTCGCGGAGGCGTGGAACAAGCGGGCGACCGTGTACTATCTGATGGATCGTCTCGAGGATTCGGTACGGGACATCGAGCGGACCCTCGCGCTGGAGCCGCGTCACTTCGGCGCCATCTCGGGCATGGGGCTGATATTTCTCCAGCGCGGAGACGAGGAGGGCGCGCTCGACGCGTTCGAGAAGGTCCTGGAAATCCATCCGCACGCACGTGGCGCGCAATTCCACGTCCAGCGGCTTCGCGAGCGTTTGCAGGGCAAGCGGATTTGAGCCGGTGACGGTCAGGGAATCTGTCCCCGATATCCTCGCCCTTGCGCCGGAGCGCCGCCCCTGGGAGCGCGGGCGTCCCGTCCGCTTGGACAACCGCAGGCCTTCGGCCGGTTGCGGGCGGGACGCCCGCGTTCCCAGGAGCCTGCCCGCGTCTCGACGGCGGTGTACTGCCTTGTCGGCACCACCACCGCCCGTGCCCGACCGGGAATCATCGGGTTGCAGCCAGTACCATACAAGGGCACGGTAGGTTCAACCGTGAACATCGACGCCGCTCAAGGCGTCCAGGGAGTCAGAGTCGAATGGATGAACCCGTCATTGCGCAACGCGGTCCCTACGGGGTCGAGCTCGAGCCCGGCGACTACTTCTGGTGCCGATGCGGTCGGTCCGCGCGCCAGCCGTTCTGTGACGGCTCGCACCAGGGCACCCGGTTCACCCCGATGAAGCTGACGCTGGCTGAAGCGGGGAAGGTCTGGCTCTGCGGCTGCAAGCGTACCGGTGGCGCCCCGTACTGCGACGGGACGCACAACTCGCTTCCCGGGTAGTTCTGCCGACTCCCGGCCGGATTCGGCCCGAGGAGCCGGGTCGCCGGATGCACCCCGCGGCGGCGAAGATGGCGCCGCGTGAGGAGCGCAACGGCGCGCAGGTCGGCGCGGAGCGAGGCGACGAAACCAGCGCCGCGAGCATCGCAATGGTCCGAGAGCGATGCGATGACGCATCCACCGTACGGGTTCCCGTCATTGCCGGGCCCGCGGAGGCGTCGCCCGGGCAGGACAGTTCGCCGCCGGGAAACTACTCGTCGAACTCGATGGTGTAGAGGCCACCCTGGCTCGCATACCACGCGGCCAGGTCCTCCTGATCCTGCTTCGACAGGCCCGTGGCGAAAGCGGCCATGACCGGCTCCTGGCGCACCCCGGTCTTGTAGTCCTCCAGGGCCTGGACGATGTAGCCGGCGTGTTGCCCGCCGATCCTGGGGAACTGGGGAGTCGGGCCGTTGCCGTCCAGCCCGTGGCACTGCTGGCACGCGACGGCCTTCTCCTTGCCGGCTGCTGCGTCCCCCGCTGCGGTTGCCGCCTGTCCGAACGCGACGCCCGTCGCAGCGGCGATGACGAGGAGTGTGCGGGTCATCGGAATCTCCCGGGAACGTGTGAAGCGAGCGGGTGCCGGGCTCGACGTGCGGTCATTCGCCGGGCGTCGACGCGAAGTACGCGGCGATGTCCTGCATGTCCTGCTCGCTGAGCGTTGCCGCCTGCGCCTGCATCGTCGGGTGGCCGCGCTGTCCGGGCTTGTATGCCTTCGGCGCGGCGACGATGTCCTCCGGGTGCTGCCCTCCCACCCGAGGCACCGGATAGTTGGGATAGGCGTTGTGGTAGCCGGGGATCCCGTGACAACCCATGCAGGTGATGGCCTTCACCCTTCCATTCGCGGCATCTCCGGCCGCGTGTGCAGGCGTCGCGAGGCCGAGCGCAATGCCCGTCACCGCGACGCCGATCAGCATCGTGCGTTTCATCCGTCCCCTGTCCCGATGGCGTCAAGGCGAGTGTTCGTCGTCCCGGCGACGCGCCGTCCGGTCACGGCATGCGGGCGCGGCGCGGGAGCGCGGCGCAGTATACCCACTCGAAGTCGGCTCACCAACAATCCCGGCACCGGGTCGTTCCACCGGTTGCCGGCACGATTGCGGCACCGCGTGCCACGTACCCCGCGGTATCGGTACCATGCGCCGTCCTGTCGACACGGAGTCGGGAATGGCTGAGACGAAGGATGCCCGCACGGCGTCGCCGGACGCGGCGCCCACCAACTTCATCCGCCAGGCGATCGATGCCGATATTGCGGCGGGCAGGGTGCCGCATGCGGTCGTGACGCGATTTCCGCCCGAGCCCAACGGCTACCTGCACATCGGGCACGCGAAGTCGATCTGCCTGAACTTCGGCATCGCCCGCGACTATCCCGGGGCGGTATGCCGCCTGCGGTTCGACGATACGAACCCGACGAAGGAGCGGGTCGACTTCATGGAGGAGATCCAGGCCGACGTCCGCTGGCTCGGATTCGACTGGGGGGGCCGTCCCCGCCACGCTTCGGACTATTTCGAGCCCCTGTGCGACTATGCGGTCCGCCTGATCGAGTCCGGCAACGCGTACGTGTGCAGCCTCCGGCCCGAGGAGATCCGTGCCGGCCGGGGGGCGCCGGGCCCGGCCGCGGGCCCCGGACGGAGCCGGGGCGCGGCATTCCGTACCGTTCGCGATCCGTCGAAGAGAACCTCGACCTCTTCGCGCGCATGCGCACCGGCGAGTTCGCGGAAGGGGCCCACGTGCTGCGGGCGAGGATCGACATGACCTCGCCCAACATGAACCTCCGCGACCCGGTGATCTACCGGATCGTGCACGCACCGCATCCGTTGACCGGCCGTGCCTGGTGCGTCTATCCGATGTACGACTTCGCGCAGGCGCTCTCGGATGCGATCGAGGGAGTGACCCATTCGCTGTGCACTCTCGAGTTCGAGGACCATCGCCCGCTCTACGAGTGGTTCCTGGAGACCCTCGCGATCCCGTCTCCGCCCCGTCAGATCGAGTTCGGACGGTTGAACCTGACTCACTCGATCATGAGCAAGCGCCATCTCACTCGGCTCGTCGACGGCGGCCACGTGGACGGATGGGACGACCCGCGCATGCCGACGATTGCGGGCATGCGCCGCCGGGGGTTCACGCCGGAGGCGCTGCGGGAGTTCTGCGAACGGATCGGGGTGACCAAGAACGAGGGCGCGGTGGAGTTCGAGCTGATCGAGAACTGCGTGCGGTCCGATCTGGAACCCCGGACCCGGCGGGCGATGGCGGTGCTGCGGCCGCTCAGGCTCGTGATCGAGAACTATCCGGAAGACGAATCCGAGATGTTCGAGGCTCCGAACCACCCCGCCGACCCCGCGATGGGCACGCGCGACGTGCCGTTCTCGCGCGAGCTGTTCATCGAGCGTGACGACTTCATGGAGGATCCGCCGCGGAAGTTCTTCCGATTCGCCCCCGGGCGCGAGGTTCGGTTGCGTTACGCCTGCCTCGTCACCTGCACGGGTGTCGACCGGGACCCATCCACCGGGGCGGTGGTCGCGATTCGCGGCCGCTACGACCCGGAATCACGCGGGGGCAGGGCGCCCGACGGTCGCAAGGTCAGGGGTACCGTGCACTGGGTGTGCGCCCGGCAGGGAGTCCGGGCGTCGGTTCGGCTCTACGACCGCCTGTTCCTGGAGGCGACGCCGGGGCGCGGCGCGGAGCGCATGGCCGACGGGATCAATCCGGACTCGCTCGAAGTGCTCGAATCGAGCGTGGTCGAGCCGTCGCTCGCGCTCACTTCCCCCGGTGAACGCTTCCAATTCGAGAGGCTGGGCTACTTCGTGGCCGACGCCGCGGACCATGGGTCCGAGGCGCCCGTGTTCAACCGCACCGTCACCTTGCGCGACACCTGGCGCAGGCGGCAGGGCGCAAGTCCCGGATAACGGCCGAGGAGGGCCGACTGCCGTGCCGTCCACGAGGAGGAGGGCCGGCTGCCGTGTCGTCTACGAGGAGGGCGGTGGCGATGCGCCGATCTCGTCGAGCTTGCGCTTGAGCGCGAGGCGGTCGAGCGACTCGAACGGCAGGCTGGTGAAGATCTCGATCCGGGTCGCGATCTCGCGGTACGTGTTCGCGAACGCGGCCCGGATGACCGCTTCCGCTCCTTCGACCTCGGCGGGATCGGCGAACCCCCAATGAGCGGAAATCGGCTGGCCCGGCCATACCGGACAGACTTCTCCGGCCGCCCGATCGCAAACCGTGAACACGAAGTCCATCGCCGGCGCCCCCGGCACCGCGAACTCGTCCCAGCTCTTCGAGCGCAGATGCTCGGTTCGATGGTTGCGGCGCTCCAGGATCTCCAGCGCATAGGGATTGACGGCTCCGGCCGGGAAGCTTCCGGCGCTGAAGGCTCGGAACCGGGTGGCGCCGATACGTTCGAGCAGACACTCGGCCATGATGCTGCGCGCGGAGTTCCCGGTGCAGAGGAACAGCACGGTGCGACGCTCCCGCCGCTTCAAGTCGTCACCTGGCATCCCGAGCCGCCTCGGTCCGAGCCGTCCGGGAATGTTACCGGCTGCTGATGGCAATTTTGTGACGGTGTCACGCGGCGTTCGCCGCCGTCGGCTTCCGGCGCGAGCAACGACATGCGCGATCCTTGCTTGCGTCCCGCCCGGAACGAAACGCAGCCCCGAGCGGACGTTCCGGGCATCGTTTTCCCGCGGCGCCGGCGGAGTCGGAGCCTGCGGTAACGAGTCCGGACCCGCGGTCCCGGATCGGGCGTCGCCGATTCGGCTCGAGGTGTCCCACGCGGGCCCAGGCGGATGCAGGCGGATGCTGGCGGGATGTCGTACTACTCAACATCCGCCATGCGATTGGACTATAGTGACGATGGAGTCGGTGGACCGCCCGTCGCCCGGGCGCCGGGGACCGCGAATGGTTGGCCTCGGCGTTGCGGCCGGCGGAGGGTCGCCGGCATTCACACCACGACAATCGGGGTCGACATCGCCCCATGACAATGCGTTAAGGAGTACGCCTCATGAAGAAAACCAGCCTCACGACCGCTGCGCTGGCCGCGGCCACCATCATCGGGACCAGTCTCGGTGGCATGAACAGCGCGGTCGCGCAGGATCGGAAATTCATATCCATTGGAACCGGCGGTCCGACCGGTGTCTACTTCGTGGTCGGAAACTCCGTGTGCCGCATGGTCCACAAGGAGGCCGCGGAGGGCCGAAAGAAGGGGCGCAAGCACGGAATTCGCTGCGCGGCGCCCTCGACCGGTGGCTCGACCTACAACATCGGCCAGATCTGCCAGGGCGAGCTCGAGTTTGGCGTCGCCCAATCCGACTGGCAACACCACGCGGTCAACGGCAGCTCCGAGAAGGTCACGAACTGCCCGGGCCTGCGCGCGGTCTTCTCCGTGCATCCCGAGCCCTTCCACCTGATCGCCGGTGACGGCGCCGGCATCAACTCGTTCACCGACACGAAGGGCAAGCGGGTGAACATCGGCAACCCCGGTTCCGGCCAGCGCGGCACCACCGAGGTGCTGATGGAAGGTTACGGCATGAGCACCGACGACTTTGCGGTTGCGACGGAGCTGACCTCGACCGAGCAGTCCCAGGCCCTGTGCGACGGCAAGATCGACGCCTACGGCTACACCGTCGGCGTCCCGAACGCCGGAGTGGCCGTGGCCACCGACGGTTGCGGGGCGTACATCGTCGACCTGACCGGCGACGTCGAACAGAAGCTGGTCGCGGACAATCCCTTCTATGCCTTCGCGACGATTCCGGCCGGCACCTACAAGACGACCGGCGAGGACGTGACGACCTTCGGCGTGATGGCGACCTTCGTGTCGCACGAGAACGTCGCCGAGGACGTGGTCTACGAGGTCGTGCGTGCGGTGATGGAGAACATCGACGACTTCCGGTCCCTGCATCCCGCCTTCGCCAACCTCGATCCCGCGAAGATGACCATGGACGGACTCTCCGCTCCGCTCCATCCGGGTGCGGCGAAGTACTACAAGGAAAAGGGCCTGATGTAGCCTCCGGGCCTCGCGACCGGCACCCGCTCCTGGGTGCCGGTCGATTCGTTCCCCCCGTGGCCTCCTCCGACCCGCACGTCGACGTCGGAGGTGGTTCCCGGCGCGGTATCATGGGCGGGTGAAGAGCGCCACCTCAAGTGCGGCGAACACCTCCTCGGAGGCCGACAGGACTCTCGAGGAGGTCGAATACCAGGGCCGACAGCAGGGATCGGGGCTGGCCCGGCTGGTGGGCGGACTCTGCTTTGCGTGGTCCGTCTACCAGCTCTGGATCGCCTCGCCGTTCCCCTTCATGCTGGACTTCGCCATCATCGGCGACGTTCCGGCCCGCGGCATCCACCTCTCCTTCGCGCTGCTGCTCTGTTTCCTGATCTTTCCGTTCTCGCGCCGTCGCGGCGCGCACGGACTGCCGCTCTTCGACATCGCCTGCGCCCTGCTCGCCTGGTTCGCGGCCTTCTACCTGTTCGTCGGCTGGGACGGGCTGGTCGCCCGCCAGGGCCTGCTCCTCGTCTGGAACGGCATTCCGGTCGAGGCGATCCTCGGCGGCGTCGGCATCGTGCTCCTGCTCGACGCCACCCGCCGAGCCATCGGCATACCGCTGGTAATCGTCTGCTCGATATTCCTGATCTACTCGATCTTCGGGCAGTCCATGCCGGACATCGTCTCGCACAAGGGCCTGAGCCTGAACCGGCTGATCGGCTACCAGTGGCTGACCGGGGAGGCCGTGTTCGGCATCCCCATCAGCGTTTCGGTCAGCTTCGTGTTCCTGTTCGTGCTGTTCGGCGCGCTCCTCGACAAGGCCGGTGCCGGGCAGTACTTCCTGGCGCTCTCGTTCGCCCTGGTCGGACGCTTCAGCGGCGGTCCGGCCAAGGCGGCGATTCTCGCCTCCGGCATGACCGGGATGATCTCGGGCTCGTCCATCGCCAACGTGGTGACCACCGGCACGTTCACCATCCCCGTCATGCGGCGCATCGGGATGCCCGCGGTCAAAGCGGGCGCAATCGAGGTCGCGGCATCCACCAACGGTCAGATCATGCCGCCGATCATGGGTGCGGCCGCCTTCATCATCGCCGAGTTCGTCGGCATCTCCTACATCGACGTGGTCGTGGCGGCGGCAATTCCGGCTGCGCTCAGCTACATCGCGCTGTTCTACATCTCCCACCTGGAGGCGCAGAAGCTCGGACTCGCGGGCCTGCCTCAGGTGGAGATCCCGGCGCTCGGCCGGACCTTCGTCAGCGGCGTGCACCACCTCATCCCCATCGTCATCCTGGTCTACCTCCTGATGGTCGAGCGATGGAGCGCACACAGCGCGGTGTTCTACTCCATCGTCTCGCTGATGGCGATCATCGTCGCCCGCCGAGTGGTCGGGGCGATTCGCGGAGAGGGGGGCACGATCGCCGATGCGCTGGGCGTGGGGCTGAAGGAGATCGGTGCCGGCATGGTCGCCGGCGCCCGCAACATGATCGGCATCGCGGTGGCGGTGGGCGCGGCCGGCATCATCGTCGGCGCTGTCGGGTCGACCGGCCTCAACAACGCCATGGTGGGGGTCGTCGAGGCCATCGCCGGCAGCAACGTCTACCTCCTGCTCGGACTCACCGCGGTGCTCTGCATCGTCCTCGGCATGGGTCTGCCGACCACCGCGAACTATCTCGTGGTCGCCTCCCTCCTCGGCGGCGTCCTGGTGGAGCTGGGCAGCGCGGCCGGCCTTGTCCTGCCGCTCATCGCCGTCCATCTCTACGTCCTGTACTACGGCCTCCTCGCGGACTCGACGCCGCCGGTGTGCCTCGCCGCGTTCGCGGCCTCGGCGATCTCGCGGGCCGACCCCCTGAAGACCGGAGTGCAGTCCTTCCTGTACGACATCCGGACCGCGATCCTGCCGCTCGTGTTCCTGTTCAACACCGAGCTCCTGCTCATCGGGGTGGAGAGCGTCTGGCACGGGATGCTGGTCGCGGTGATGTCGTTGCTCGCCATCCTGGCGTTCAGCTCCCTCACCCAGGGGTGGATGTTCGTCAGGGTTCGCTGGTTCGAGGGCGTGTTGCTCGCGGTGGCCTGCTTCATGCTGTTCCGCCCCGGGTTCTTCATGGACCGGATCGCCCCCCCCTTCCAGCCGGTGGCGTTCGAGGCCTTTGCCTCCGGCGAGTTCGCGCCGGAGCCGGGCCGGGACGTCCGCCTGCACGTGACCCGCGAGACAGACTACGGCGAGCGCTACAAGCTCTTCCGGCTGGAGACCCCCGAGCAGCAGGCCGCGACGCCGGCGGAGACCTTCGGGATCGAGCTGGAACGCGAGGCCGACGGTCGCCATGCGGTGGTCGACCTGACCTTCAACGGCATGGCGGAGCGGGCGGGCGTCGACTGGGGCGACTACGTCACGGACGTCGACGTCGAGCAGGTCGACCTGCCGCCCAAGGAGCTCGTTTATCCGGCCGGCGTGGCGCTGCTCGCCCTTGTGGGTCTGTCCCAGCTCTGGCGCCGCCGGCGCAGCACCGCAGCCCCGAGCTGATACGCCTACTCGCCGGACGATGCGGTGCGTCCGACCGGTCGGATTCGGTCCGCCGATCGTTGCGGGCCCGGGGTGGAATCGTGACGGGCGAGATACTCGTCGACGGACCGGGCGATGCCGGCCGCGTCGAGCCCCGCGTCGGCGAGCATGTCGCCGCGGCCGCCGTGCTGGATGAACCGGTCCGGGAGTCCGATGTGCAGAAGACGGCCAACCACGCCGTTGGTCGCCAGACATTCGCTGACCGCCCCGCCGGCTCCGCCGACCGCGTTCTCCTCGACCGTCACCAGCAGCTCGTGCTCGCGGGCGAGCGAGAGTACCGCGTCCTCGTCCAGCGGCTTGACGAAGCGCATGTTGAACACCGTCGCATCCAGCCGCTCGGCCACCTCCATGACGTGGTGCACCAGCGGCCCGAACGACAGAAAGGCGATTCGTGAGCCCCGGCGCCGCTCCTCGGCCTTGCCGATGGGCAGCGCCTCCATCCCGCCCTCGACCGGCACGCCGGGGCCCGCGCCGCGCGGATAGCGTACCGCGCTCGGGCCCTCGTGCAGGAACCCGGTGCACAGCATCCGCCGCGTCTCGTTCTCGTCGGCGGGGGTCATGATCACGATGTTCGGCAGGCAGCGAAGGTAGGTCACGTCGTACGCGCCGGCATGCGTGGGCCCGTCGCCACCCACCACCCCCGCGCGGTCGATGGCGAGCATCACCGGAAGGTCCTGCAGCACGACGTCGTGCACGACCTGGTCGTACGCGCGTTGCAGGAATGTGGAGTAGATCGCCACCACCGGCTTCAATCCCTCGCAAGCGAGCCCGGCGGCGAACGTGACGCTGTGCTGCTCGGCGATCGCGACGTCGAAGTACCGCTCGGGGAAGAGCTGCTCGAAGCGCTCCATCTTCGACCCTTCGCGCATCGCGGGGGTGATCGCCACGAGCCGCTCGTCGCGCTCGGCCATGTCGCACAGCCAGTCCCCGAAGACCTGCGAGTACGTCGGCTTCGGGGGCGTCGGCGCCGCACCCGGCACGATCCCCACCGCCGGATCGAACGGCGAGCCGATGCCGTGATACTTCACCGGATCGGATTCCGCCGGCGCGTAGCCCTTGCCCTTGCGCGTCACGACGTGAAGCAACTGCGGACCGCCGAGGCGCCTGAGGTTCTTCAGCGTGGGAAGCAGCGCGTTCAGGTCGTGCCCGTCGATCGGCCCGACGTAGTTGAAGCCGAACTCCTCGAACAGGGCGCCGGGAACGATCAGGCCCTTGACGTGCTCCTCGGCGCGGCGGGCGAATTCCTGCATCGGCGGCATCCTGCTCAGGACCCTCCGCCCGCCTTCCTTGACCGTCGCGTAGAGACGGCTCGACAGGAGCTGGGCGAACCGATTGGTGAGCGCCCCGACGTTCGGCGAGATCGACATCTCGTTGTCGTTGAACACCACGAGCAAGTCGGCGTCCGCGCCTCCGGCGTGATTCAGCGCCTCGAACGCCATGCCGCAGGTGAGGCCCCCGTCGCCGATGACGGCGACGACCTTGCGGTCGCTGCCCGTGCGCTGCGCCGCGATCGCCATTCCCGCCGCGGCGCCGATGGAGGTCCCGGCGTGACCGACGCCGAACGTGTCGTAGGGGCTCTCGCTGCGCTTGGGAAACGGCGAGATGCCTCCCCACTTGCGCACCGAGTGCATCAGGTCGCGCCGCCCGGTGAGAATCTTGTGCGGGTAGCTCTGGTGGCCGACATCCCACACGATGCGGTCGTGCGGAGTGTCGTAGAGATAGTGGAGGGCAATCGTGAGCTCGACTGCGCCGAGGCCGGCCGCAAAATGGCCGCCGGATCGGGAAACGCTCTCGACGAGATACCGGCGAAGCTCCCGGACCACGTCCGCCAGCGTCCTCTCGGGCAGTCGGCGAAGATCCGCCGGTGAATCGATGCTCGAGAGCACGGGATAGTCCGCTGCCGGCGTCATGGCCCGATTCCTGTGTAGTGCTTCACGTAACGAATGGAACGGCTCCCGTCACGATACCGATTATCGGGAAAAGCCGGGAAGCGAGGCAAGGCGAATCCCTTTCCTCGACGGCGCAGCGATATGCGCGCGTCCCGTGCTGCGAGTCCGGACATCGCAAGGCTCTCGACCTCCCGGAACTCCTCACGCTGCCGGCTTTCCTTCCACCCCTGCGGCCCGGCGTCTCGCCTTGAACCCGACACCCGATTCCCGCATCATGCCACGCAGCGTCCCGCACGGTCGGGCGCCGGAATGATAGCCATGATCGTTCATGCACTCCGTGGTCTCCGGACGCTCGTTGCCGGCGCGGTCGTTGTGGCCGGGTCGGGATGCGCTACCACTGCGACGCCCCCCGACGATGGGAGCGATCCGTGGGAATCCACCAATCGATCGTTCTACGCACTCAACGATGCGCTCGACCAGGCGGTGCTGGAACCCGTCGCCAACCTCTACCTGAAGCTTCCCGACGGGCTGCGCAACAGCATTCACAATTTCCTGGACAATGCGGCGTACCCGGGTACGGTCCTCAACCAGCTTCTCCAGGGGAAGGTCGAACCGGCGATGGAAGGCACCGCCCGATTCGTGTTCAACACCACGCTGGGCATAGGCGGGCTGTTCGACGTGTCCACCGGACTCGGGCTGGAGCGAAAGGAAGAGGATTTCGGTCAGACCCTTGCGGTATGGGGCATGGACGAAGGGAACTACATCGTCTATCCGATGCTGGGGCCGAGCACCGTCAGGGATACCCCGGGAATCGTCGTGGGCGCGCTGACCGACGTGCTGACCTACGTCGCCGCGCTTCCACTGGCGTTGCTGGACATCGTCGACACCCGGGCGAATCTGGCGAGTGCGGCGAAGATCCGCGACCAGTCCGCATTCGATCCGTACGTCTTCACCCGTGAGGCGTATCGCCAGCGCCGGAACTACCTGGTCTACGACGGGAATCCTCCGCTCGATGCCTTCGACGAGGACGACGAGGACCTCGAAGACGTCGCTGCGGTGCCGTAGGACGCGACGGCATACGGTATGCGCGGGCGGGTCCGGCGCCGGATCCGAAACGACCGACCGAAGATGAAGCGGGCGCCCGGCCGCTCGAGCCTGTGCCATGGCCCAGTACGTGTACACCATGAATCGCGTCACCAAGGTGGTGCCGCCGAAACGCGAGATCCTCAAGGACATCTCGCTGTCGTTCTTTCCGGGGGCGAAGATTGGAGTGCTCGGATTGAACGGGGCCGGCAAGTCGACCCTGCTGCGGATCATGGCGGGCGTGGATCGAGACCACCACGGGGAGGCGCGGCCGCAGTCGGATATTCGCGTGGGATACCTCCCGCAGGAGCCAGAGCTCGACCCAGCCAAGGACGTGCGCGGCAACGTCGAGGACGGCATCGAGGGCGTCAAGCGACTGCTCGACCGCTTCGACCAAATCAGCGCGCGCTTCGCGGAGGAGATCGATGCGCACGAGATGGACTCGCTGCTCGACGAGCAGGGTCGGCTCCAGGATGCGATCGAGGCCGCGAACGGGTGGGAGATCGACCGGCGGCTCGAGGTTGCGTCGGATGCGCTGCGCCTTCCGCCCTGGAATGCGCCGGTCGACCTCCTTTCCGGCGGTGAGCGCCGGCGCGTCGCGCTGTGCCGGCTCCTGCTGTCGGCGCCGGACATGCTGCTTCTCGACGAGCCGACCAATCATCTCGATGCGGAATCCGTGGCCTGGCTCGAGCGCTACCTCCACGAGTACCCCGGAACGGTGGTCGCGGTGACCCACGACCGGTATTTCCTCGACAATGTCGCGGGCTGGATTCTCGAGCTCGACCGCGGGCGCGGCATCCCGTGGAAGGGGAACTATTCGTCGTGGCTGGAGCAGAAGGAGCGCCGTCTTGCGCAGGAGGAGCGCGAGGAGTCCGCCCACCGGCGCGCCGTCAGGGCCGAGCTTGAATGGGTCCGCACGAACCCCAAGGGTCGGCACGCCAAGGGCAGGGCGCGGATGGAACGATTCGAGGAGCTTGCATCGCGCGAGTTTCAGAAGCGCAGCGAGACCAAGCAGATCCACGTGCCTCCGGGCCCCAGGCTCGGGAGCCTCGTGGTGGAGGCGGAGGCGGTGCGCAAGTCGTTCGGGGACAGGGTGCTGATCGACGATCTGAGCTTCCGCCTGCCCCCCGGAGGAATCGTCGGCGTAGTCGGCGCCAACGGCACCGGCAAGACGACTCTTCTCAGGATGATCGCCGGCATCGAGCCGCCCGATTCCGGCGTGCTTCGCGTGGGCGAGACCGCGTCGGTGGCATTCGTCGACCAGAGTCGCGATTCGCTCCACGCCGAGAACTCCGTGTGGAAGGAAATCTCCGGAGGCGACGAGACGATCACCGTCGGATCGTTCGAGATGCATTCCCGTGCATACGTCGGACGTTTCAATTTTCGGGGTCCGGATCAGGAGAAGCGCGTCGGCCTTCTCTCCGGTGGGGAGCGCAACCGAGTCCATCTCGCCAAGGTGCTGCTCAAGGGCGCCAATCTCCTGCTTCTGGACGAGCCGACCAACGATCTCGATGTGGCGACCCTACGTGCGCTCGAGGAGGCGTTGCTGGATTTTCCCGGGTGCGCGGTCATCGTGTCCCACGATCGCTGGTTTCTCGACCGACTCGCGACCCACATGCTCGCATTCGAAGACGACAGTCGGGTCGTGTGGTTCGAGGGCAACCACGCGGACTACGAGGCCGATCGGCGCCGGCGCCTCGGCGCCGGTGCGGAGCAGCCCCGCCGTGCGCGCTTCAAGCGTCTCGATGCGTGAGCCGGCCCGCATTCGACGCGCGGCAGCCGCTTCCGGCCGGGTGCGTGCGCGCTTCACGCGACGGCCGCCGGATCGGGGAGGCTGAGCCATGGACCCGGCGCAATACGCACAGGTACTGGAAAATGCCGATCTCGTCTGGAACGAGGCCGACATCGACGCCGCGTATGCGAGGCTCGCACGGGAGATCTCGGAGGTCCTGGCGGCGAGCACTCCACTGGTCATCCCGGTGATGATGGGCGGGATGGTGCCCGCGTCCAGGATCGTGTCTCAGCTCGCCTTTCCCGTGGAGATCGACTATGTCCACGCGACCCGCTATCGCGGCGACGTGCGGGGTCGGACCCTGGAATGGATCGCCCATCCGTCGAGCGACTTCAAGGGACGGAGCGTGCTCGTCGTCGACGACATCCTCGACGAAGGCATCACCCTGGCCGCGATCATCTCGCATTGCCAGGAGCTCGGAGCGCGCGAGGTCTACTGCGCGGTGCTCGTCGACAAGCAGATCGGCCGTCCCCGCATATACGCCCGTGCGGATTTCACCGGACTCGAGGTGGACGATCGATACGTATTCGGCTGCGGGATGGACTACCGGGGTTACTTTCGCAATCTCCCCGCGATCTATGCGCTCGGCGATTCATGAACGACCTCGCGGTGATCGGAGGCTCGGGCCTGACCGCGTACGACGGGCTGGAGATCGTGCGCCGGGAATCGGTCGATACGCCCTGGGGCGCGCCCTCGGCGCCCCTGAGCCACGGCCGGTTGGAGGGTGTCGACATCGTGTTCCTCGCACGCCACGGCGCGCCGCACGTCGTCCCCCCGCATCGCGTCAACTACCGCGCCAACGTCTGGGCCCTGCACCACGCAGGGGTGCGGCGGGTCGTCGCTGTCGCCGCGGTCGGGGGCATCCGCTCCGGTCTCGACAGCGGCACCGTCGTGATTCCCGACCAGATCGTCGACTACACATGGGGCCGGGGGCATACGTTCTTCGAGGACGATCTCGAGCACGTCGTGCACGTGGACTTCACGTCCCCTTACTGCGAACGCTTGCGCGCCGGGCTGCTCGATGCGGCGCACCGGGCCGGGATCGACGCGGCCGACGGCGGCACGTACGCGGCCACGCAGGGGCCGCGACTCGAATCGGCGGCCGAGATCGATCGCCTGGAGCGCGACGGCTGCGACGTCGTCGGCATGACCGGAATGCCCGAAGCGGCGCTCGCCCGTGAGCTCGGGATGAGCTACGCGCACTGTGCGGTGGTGTCGAACCGTGCCGCGGGCAGGAGCATGGAGAGACTGTCCATGGAGATGATTCTGGCGAACCTGGAATCGGGGGTTGCCGGCGTGCGGTGCCTGCTCGCCGAATTCGTGACTGCCGGATTCGCGAGCAGCGAACCCTTGCCTGGCAAATTCGAGCCTGGCGACTGATGGCGACGGTCCCGGACGGCGCCCGCGGCCCTCGGTCGGTCCGACCGGCGGGAGCCGCTCCCCGCTTCGCTCACGCGCGACAGTCCGGCTTCCGTACCGACCCGTGAGCAGGATCGAAGACCTGCTCGGGATCATGGCCCGGCTGCGCGACCCCGAGCGCGGCTGCCCGTGGGACCGCGTGCAGACGTTCCGCACCGTCGCCCCGTACACGATCGAGGAAGCCTACGAGGTCGCGGACGCAATCGAGCGGGAGAATCTCGCCGATCTCGTGGACGAGCTCGGCGATCTTCTCCTTCAGGTCGTGTTCCACGCGCAAATGGCCCGCGAAGCCGGCGATTTCGACTTCGAGGACGTCGTCGACGCGATTGCCGGCAAGATGATTCGACGTCACCCGCACGTGTTCGGCGACGCGGACGAAAGGGACGCGGTGGAGCAGCCGCGGCAGTGGGAAGAGATGAAGGCGGCCGAACGGTCCGAAAGCGCAGCCAGCCTGATGGACGACGTCCCCGTCGCACTGCCGGCCCTGACACGGGCGGTGAAGCTTCAGCGCCGTGCCGCGAGATGCGGATTCGACTGGCCGGATTCCGGCGGGGTGCTCGACAAGATCGAGGAAGAGCTGGAGGAGCTGCGCATCGCGGTGCGGGCGGGCGATCGGAACGGAGTCGAGGACGAGCTGGGTGACCTGCTGTTCAGCGTCGCCAATCTTGCACGCCATGTCGACGCCGATCCGGAAACCTGTGCGCGAGCCGCCAACCGGAAGTTCGAGCGTCGCTTTCGCGAGCTGGAGCGCCGGGCCGGCGCCGCTTCCGACGAAGCGCTCACTGCGGCGGAGCTGGACGCGATCTGGTCCGGGATCAAGGCGCGGGAACGGTGACCGCGCCCTGGTGAGGAATACGGGGCGGAGGCCGCGCCGTCATCCGTGCGCGGATTCGCGCTCCTTGTCCCGCTCGATCAGCGCGTAGGCCGAGTGATTGTGAATCGACTCGAAGTTTTCCGCCTCGACGACGTAGCCCACGATCCGCTCCTCCCGGTCCAGTCGGCGGGCGACGTCGCGCACCATGTCTTCGACGAACTTCGGATTCTCGTAGGCCCGTTCGGTGACGTATTTCTCATCGGGACGCTTGAGCAGTCCGAACAGCTCGCATGAGGCCTCGGATTCGACGATGTCGATCAGCTCCTCGATCCAGAGCCAGCCACGGGTCGTGGCCCTCACCGTGACGTGCGAGCGCTGATTGTGGGCTCCGTAGTCGGAAATCCGCTTCGAGCAGGGGCACAGGCTCGTCACCGGCACCACCACGTTGACTTCGATACGGGGCGAGCCGGACGCGATTCGCCCGACCAGCGTCACCTCGTAGTCCATGAAGCTCGTCACCCCCGTGACCGGAGACGCCTTGCGGACGAAATAGGGGAACGTCATCTCGATGTGGCCGGCGTCCGCCTCCAGCAGGGTCGTCATCTCGCGGAGCATTTCGCGGAAGGACGCGACGGTGATTTCGTACTCGTGGTTGTTCAGGATCGCCACGAAGCGCGACATGTGGGTCCCCTTGAAGTTGTGGGGAAGCTCCACGTACATGTTGAAGTTCGCGACGGTGTGCTGCTCGCCCTGGGAACGATCGCGGACCCGGACCGGGTGGCGGATCCCCTTGATTCCGACCTTGTCGATGGCGATGTTGCGGGTATCCGGACTTCCCTGGACATCGGGAATCTCCGCTGTCCGTTCGGCAACATCCACGGCCACTGCGTTGGTCGTCATTCCCATCGTGCCTCGTGTCGGCGCGTCGGCGCGGATTAATTCCGACTATTTTACTCAGGAATTCCTCTCCGCACCACAGACGCCAGCCCCGGTGACCGGCCCGTGCGTCGGTCGGGAGACTGCGTGGTCCGGGAACCGGAACCGCGGCGGGACGCGCCACCGCGGCGGTGCCCCCGGCCTGCCCTCCGGGGCGTCGACGTGGCGAGGCCTCCGCGCCCGCACGTCCGTCCGTTCCGGTCCGTTCGACCTGCTTCGGGCGCCGATTGACCGCCGACGAGACGGTGCTGTAGCTTCGCCGAATCACGCGCCGCGAGAACCGTGCCCCGTGGAGAAGCAGGACGAATCGCCCGCATTCGAAGACGCGCTGGAGGAGCTGGAAGCGATCGTCGAGAGAATGGAGGACGGCGAGCCGAGCCTGGAGGAGGCCCTGAAGCTCTTCGAACGAGGCATGGAGCTGACGCGCAGGTGCCAGAAGGCGCTCGATGGCGCGGAGCAGCGGATTCGGATCCTCGCGGACGCAGCGAACGGGTCGCCGGCGATCGAGTCGGACATCGTCAAGGATTCCGCACCTGATGGGTGATTCGGCTCCGTTCATCGAACGGCTTTCCGCCTATCAGGACCGCGTTCATTCGATGCTCGACCGCGCGCTGCCGCGGGCGTCGGAGCCGCCGAGGAGGCTGCACGAGGCGATGCGGTACGCGGTGCTCGGCGCCGGCAAGCGCATCCGCGCCATCCTGGCCGTCGCCACCGGCGAGACACTGCACGCGGACGCCGGGCGCATCGAGCCGGCGGCGTGCGCGGTGGAGTTCATCCACGCCTACTCCCTGGTGCACGACGACCTGCCCTGCATGGACGACGACGACCTGCGGCGCGGCGTTCCCACATGCCACCGTGCCTTCGGCGAAGCGACCGCCCTTCTCGCCGGCGATGCGCTGCAGGCGCTGGCGTTCGAAACGCTGGTCCGTGCCCCGGCGCCCGAACCGGGCGAGCTCGTGCGGGTGCTCGCGTGCGCCAGCGGCTCACTGGGGATGGCCGGAGGGCAGGCGGTCGACCTGGAGTCGGTAGGTCGGACGCTGACCCATGACCAGCTCGAGCAAATGCACCTGCACAAGACCGGTGCGCTCATCCGGGCGAGCGTCCGCCTCGGAGCCCTGTGCGCCGGCGCCCGCGACCCGGACATCCTCGATCGGCTGGACGAGTATGCGCGCTGCATCGGCCTGGCCTTCCAGATACGGGACGATGTCCTTGACGTCGAGAGCGAAACCGGGGTGCTCGGGAAGAGGCAAGGGGCGGACGCGGCGCTCAACAAGCCGACCTACCCGGCCGTTCTCGGAATGGAAGCGTCCAAGGCGCACGCGCGCGCCCTCCATGAACGTGCCTCCGCGCAACTGGCTCCCCTGGGGCGCGATGCCGACTTCCTGCGTGCCCTTTCCGCGTTCATCGTGGACCGGGCGAGCTGATGCGCAGGAGGGCGGTCGCCCGAGCACTCGAATGCAATCCCGGGCGATCCGAGCCCCCCTGTCGAGCCGACTGCGGAAGGGGCCGGCTCGGCCGCGATGCGTTGACAGTTTGCGGGCCCGGGAGTAGTCTCGCGACCGCCTTGGAATCTGTCCAATTCGTGTTCGCGGAGCGCAATTGCGCTCTGCGGACGTTCCGGAATCGTCAGACACGGAGAACCGTTCATGGAGCTCAAGGGAAGCAGGACCGAGCAGAACCTCAAGGATGCATTCGCCGGCGAGTCGCAGGCGAATCGGCGCTATCTGTACTTCGCCCAGAAGGCGGACGTCGAGGGATACAACGACGTGTCCGCCGTCTTCCGCTCGACCGCCGAGGGAGAGACGGGCCATGCCCACGGCCACCTGGAGTACCTGGAGGCGGTCGGAGATCCGGCGACCGGCCTCGCCATCGGCACCACGTCCGACAATCTCAAGGCGGCGATCGCCGGCGAGACGCACGAGTACACCGACATGTACCCCGGCATGGCCAAGTCTGCGCGCGGCGAGGGATTCGACGAGATCGCGGACTGGTTCGAGACCTTGGCGAAGGCCGAGCGGTCCCACGCGAACCGGTTCCAGAAGGCCCTCGACAACCTCGACGGCTGAATCGACCGTTGCGCGGGGTGCGGTCCGGCGGTTGAACCCGGAGTTCCGCTGCCGGTCCGACTGAAGAGGCGGGCTGCGCCGAGGTGGTCGCGCTCCGGCGCGCGTTCGCGGACGCGCTCCGGAGCATGAACCCAGCCGGCCCCATCGCGCGACGGGGCCGGGTCTGCATCGCGAGCCATTCGCTACGTCCCCGCGCAATCGACCGGCCCGAGCGCCATTGCCTCCACCATGACCACTACCCACGCCGATCGCCGGGAAGGAAGCCTGGAGGCCCCCGAGCGCCATCCGCTCGACTGGAAGAACCCGGAATTCCACGACGAAGCCGCCCTGTTCGCGGAGCTGGAGCGCGTGTACGACATCTGTCACGGCTGCCGCCGGTGCTTCAATCTCTGTCACGCCTTTCCGACCCTGTTCGATCTCGTCGACGAGTCCGAGACCATGGAGCTCGACGGAGTCGCGAAGTCCGACTACTGGAAGGTCGTCGATCACTGCTACCTCTGCGACATGTGCTTCATGACCAAGTGTCCGTACGTTCCGCCGCACGAGTGGAACGTGGACTTCCCGCACCTGATGCTGCGGGCCAAGGCGGTGAAACACCGCCGGCAGGGGGCGGGGTTCCGCAACCGGACGCTGAGCTCGACCGACGCCGTGGGGACCCTCGCGGCGAAGCCCATGGTCGCTGCGCTGGTCAACGCCGCCAACGCGTCGAAGCCGGCGAGGGCGGCGCTCGAGTCCGTGCTCGGCGTGCACCGCGAGGCCCGGCTGCCGCCCTACGCGTCGCAACCACTGCGGAGCCGGCTGCGCTCGCGCACGCCGACCGGGGCGGAGGCCGTGCCGACGGCGGAGACGCGCGGCGCGGTGGCGCTGTTCGCGGGCTGCTACGCGAACTACAACGAGCCCCACGTCGGGGAAGACATCGTGCGCGTGTTCGAGCACAACGGGGTTCCCGTGACCATCGCCGCGAGGGAACGGTGTTGCGGGATGCCCAAGCTCGAGCTGGGGGACCTCGATGCCGTATCGCGGGCCAGGGACATCAACGTCCCGGAGCTGGCGCGCCTCGTCGACGACGGGTGGGACCTCGTCGCCCCCATACCTTCATGCGTGCTGATGTTCAAGCAGGAGCTTCCACTCCTGTTTCCCGGTGACCCGGATGTCGAGAAGGTACGGGCGGCGTTCTTCGATCCCTTCGAGTACCTCATGCTGCGGCATCGCGCCGGCGTGCTGAACACCGACTTCAAGTCGGGCCTCGGAAAGGTCGCCTACCACGCCGCCTGCCACCAGCGGGTGCAGAACATCGGCATGAAGACGCGCGACGTGCTCGCGCTGGTTCCGGACACCGAGGTCACGGTGATCGAGCGGTGCTCCGGCCACGACGGCACCTACGCGGTGAAGAAGGAGTTCCACGAGATCGCGGTCAGGATCGCGCGGCCGGTCGCGCGCAGGGTCGCGACGTCGAAGGCCGACTATTACACCAGCGACTGCATCATGGCCGCCCACCACATCGGGAACACCCTGGGAGACGGATCCGAGCCCGTCGCACCGATGACGCTGCTGCGCAAGGCGTACAGGATCTGAGCGATGGACAAGCTCACACGTGCCGACCTGTACAGCCTGGAGTGGTATCACGAGTGCCGGGCGGAATTCCGCCGTCGTGTGCTTGACCACAAGCGGCTCAGGCAGGTGCCGCTCGGACGGAACGCGACGCTGTACTTCGAGAATCGGCTCACCATTCAGTACCAGATCCAGGAGATGCTGCGGGTCGAGCGGATCTTCGAGACCGAGGCGATCGAGGAGGAGCTTGCCGCCTACAACCCGCTGATCCCCGACGGCGGCAACCTCAAGGCCACGTTCATGCTGGAGTACGAGGATCCGGATGAACGCCGGCGCATGCTCGGCAGGCTCCGCGGAATTGAGGACAAGGTGTGGATGGAGGTCGGGGGCGACCGCATCTACGCGGTAGCCGACGAGGACCTCGACAGGGCGACGGATGACAAGACTTCCGCCGTGCATTTCCTGCGATTCGAGATTCCGGACCGCCTGTGCGCCGCGCTCGCGGAAGGCGAAGCGCTGGCGTTCGGCATCGATCACGACGAGTATCGCCAATCCAGTGTGCCGTCGGAGGCATCGCGCGCCGCGTTGGTCGCTGACCTCGACTGAACCGGGACGGCGCCGGCCGCGCCTGCATGCGCTCGCCTCGTCGAGGCCGACGAATCCTCGACGCCCGGCGACCAGGCGACTTCATTGACCGCAGGGCCCTTCGGCACCGCTATGGCGGAGTTCCTTGCTCCGCCAATCCGGTTCCACCCCAAGCCCGGCGAAACGTGGACGAGCCGGGGCAATGCGACCAGGAGAGGCGGACCGGCTCCTTCCGGCGAGCCCGAGGACCGGGGAACGAATCGGGCAGCGATACCAGGGCCCCGGGGCGACGCATCAAAGTACACGATGTCGTAGCGTTGCCGGAATGCGGACACACGATATTGTGTCCATGCGTTCGATGGCGGAAAATGACTTCGCGCAAGCCCCTGCGACTACACGATCGGGATCCCGTCCGGACATGAACGCGATTTACGACGCCGCCTCGATCGAGGTCCTCGCCGGACTCGACCCCGTTCGCAAGCGTCCGGGCATGTACACCGATACCGCGCGGCCGAACCACCTCGCGCAGGAGGTTGTGGACAACAGCGTCGACGAGGCGATCGTGGGACAGGCGACTCGGCTCTCGGTCGTCGCCCACGACGACGACTCACTCTCGGTCAGCGACGACGGACGCGGGATGCCCGTCGACGTCCATCCCGAGGAAGGCATCCCCGGCGTCGAGCTCATCCTCACCCGGCTGCACGCCGGCGGAAAGTTCTCCCAGGGAAGCTACCGGTTCTCCGGCGGACTTCACGGGGTCGGCGTGTCCGTCGTCAACGCGCTGTCGCGACGCCTGGAGGTTCGCGTAAAGCGCGAAGGCTGCGAGTACGCGATGGCATTCGAGGGCGGGGAGAAGGTGGACGAGCTCGAAGTGGTCGGCTCGGTCGGGCGGCGGAACACGGGGACGACCATCCGCTTCTGGCCCGACGCGCAGTACTTCGACTCGCCGAAGTTTTCGATACCGCGACTCCTCCATGCCCTGCGCGCCAAGGCGGTGCTCTGCCCGGGACTGCGGGTGTCGTTCGAGGACGAAGCGGCCGGTGAACGCACCGAGTGGCAGTACGAGGACGGTCTGAGCGCGTATCTCGAGGACGCGCTGGAGGCAACCGACGTCATTCCGGAATCGCCGTTCGTCGGAAGCATGGAGGGCAATACCGAGGCCGCGGACTGGGCGGCGGTGTGGCTGCCCGAAGGAGGGGAGGGCCCCACCGAGAGCTACGTCAACCTCATCCCCACGACCCTCGGCGGCACCCATGTCAACGGCTTCCGGGCCGGCCTTCTGGACGCTCTGCGCGAGTACTGCGAGTTCCGCAACCTGCTCCCGCGCGGGGTGAAGCTCGCGCCCGAGGACATATGGGATCGCTGCCGGTACGTGCTGTCGGTGAAGATGAACGAGCCGCAGTTCACCGGGCAGACCAAGGACCGGCTCTCCTCCCGGGAGTGCGCGGCATTCGTCTCCGGCGTCGCGAAGAACGCGTTCAGCCTGTGGCTGGGGCAGCATCCGGACGCGGGAGACCGCATCGCCGACATCGCGATCGCCAGCGCTCAGCTCCGCATGCGGGCCGCGAAGAAGGTGGTGCGCAAGAAGGTCACGTCCGGGCCGGCGCTGCCCGGCAAGCTTGCCGACTGCACGTCGCAGGACCTTGCCCGTACCGAGCTGTTCCTCGTGGAGGGCGATTCCGCCGGCGGCTCGGCCAAGCAGGCGCGGGACCGCGAGTTTCAGGCCGTCATGCCTCTGCGGGGGAAGATCCTCAACACCTGGGAGGTGGAGTCCGCCCAGGTGCTGTCGTCGCAGGAGGTGCACGACATCGCCATCGCCATCGGGGTCGATCCCGGCTCTGGCGACCTGAGCGGACTGCGCTACGGCAAGATTTGCATCCTCGCCGACGCGGACTCCGACGGCGCCCACATCGCGACCCTGCTCTGCGCGCTGTTCCTCCGGCACTTCCGCTCGCTGGTGCTGGACGACCGGGTCCACGTGGCGATGCCCCCGCTGTACCGCATCGATGCCGGCAAGGACGTGTTCTATGCCCTCGACGATAGCGAGAAGAAGGGCAGGCTTGAACAGATCGCAGCGGGGAAGTTCAAGGGCAAGGTCAACGTGCAGCGATTCAAGGGGCTCGGGGAGATGAATCCGCTGCAGCTTCGCGAGACGACCGTCGCACCGGAGACCCGGCGCCTCGTCCGGCTCACAATCGCACCCGGCGACGACACCGACGAGGCGGTCGACCTGCTGCTTGCGAAGAAGCGCGCTTCCGACCGCCGCGAGTGGCTCGAGCGCGACGGGAATCTCGCCGAGCTCTGAGCCCTGCGCTCGAACCCGTCCGAACCGTCCCTGGTCATCGACGCAATGCAATCCGACATGTCCTTCGATTTCGACGAGGTCGAACGGCGCCCGCTCAAGGACTTCGCCGAGAAGGCGTACCTCGACTACTCGATGTACGTGATTCTTGATCGCGCGTTGCCTCACGTCGGCGACGGCCTGAAGCCGGTGCAGAGGCGCATCGTCTACGCGATGTCGGAGCTGGGCCTGACCGCCGGTGCGAAGTACAAGAAGTCCGCGCGCACCGTCGGCGACGTGCTCGGCAAGTTCCATCCGCACGGCGAGAGCGCCTGCTACGAGGCGATGGTGCTGCTCGCGCAGCGGTTCGCGACCCGCTATCCGCTGATCGACGGCCAGGGGAACTGGGGAACCGCGGACGATCCGAAGTCGTTCGCGGCGATGCGCTACACCGAGGCGAAGCTCACCCGATTCGCCGAGGTCCTGCTGCGGGAGCTGCGCGAAGGCACCGTCGATTGGAGCTCGAACTTCGACGGCACGCTCGACGAGCCGAAGCTGCTCCCGTCCCGGCTCCCGCACGTGCTTCTGAACGGAGCGGCGGGGATCGCGGTGGGTATGGCGACCGACGTCCCCCCGCACAACCTGCGCGAGATCGTCACCGCCTGCGTCCGGCTCCTCGACGAGCCTGAGGCATCGGTCGTCGATCTCTGCGAACACGTTCGCGGCCCGGACTTCCCGACCGATGCCGAGATCGTCACCCCGCGCGATGAGCTCGCGGCGATGTACGAGAGCGGATCGGGCAGCGTGCGGATGCGCGCGCGCTTCGAGCGCGACAACGGCGCGATCGTCGTGACCGCCCTCCCGTACCAGGTCTCGGGCTCGAAGGTGCTGGAGCAGGTCGCGCAGCAGATGCTCGCCAAGAAGCTGCCGATGGTCGAGGACCTGCGCGACGAGTCGGACCACGAGAATCCCACCCGTCTGGTCATCGTCCCTCGATCGAACCGCGTCGATGTCGAGCGGCTGATGTCGCACCTGTTCGCCACAACCGACCTGGAGCGCACCTACCGGGTCAACATGACCGTGGTGGGGCTCGACAACTGCCCGCGACGGTCCGACCTGAAGGCGATCCTCGCGCAGTGGCTGGAGTTCCGTATCGCGACGGTGCGTCGCCGCATCGAGCATCGCCTCGATCAGGTCAACGACCGCCTCCACGTCCTGGAGGGCCTGCTCGTCGCGTTCCTCAACATCGACGAGGTCATCGCGATCATCCGCGAGGAGGAGCACCCCAGGCAGGCGCTGATGAGTCGGTTCGGGCTCACCGATGTCCAGGCCGAGGCGATCCTCAATCTTCGGCTGCGCAACCTGGCACGGCTGGAGGAGGTGAAGATCCGGGCCGAACAGTCGGAGCTCGCCGCCGAGGGCGGCCGACTGGAGGAGATCCTGGAGAGCGAGCGAGGGGTGCCGATGCTGGTCCGGGACGAGCTGCTCGAGGATGCCGAGCGCTACGGCGACGAACGCCGTTCGCCGCTCGTCGAACGTGACGCCGCTCAGGCGCTGGGAGAGGCCGACCTCACGCCGAGCGAGCCGATCACCGTGGTGCTCTCCGAACGGGGCTGGGTCCGTGCCGCGAAGGGGCACGAGATCGATCCGCAAAGCCTGAGCTATCGCCCCGGAGACGCGTACCGGGCGTTGGCCCGGGGCCGCAGCAACCAGCTTGCGGTGTTCCTCGATTCGACCGGCCGCGTGTACTGCATCCCGGCCCACACCCTCGCGTCCGCCCGGGGCCAGGGGGAGCCGCTGGCCGGGCGCATCAATCCGCCCGACGGAGCGACCTTCGAAGGGGTCATGATCGGCGCGGCGGACCGGCTCTACGTGCTCGCGACCGACGCCGGGTACGGGTTCGTCGTGCGCCTGGAAGACCTCTGGTCGCGAAATCGCGCGGGCAAGGCATGCGTTTCGCTCACGCAGGGGGCGAAGCTGCTCGTACCGCGCGCAGTGTCCGATCCGGACGTCGAGCAGATCGCGGCGGTATCCGGGTCGGGCAAGCTCCTCGTCCATCCGCTCGCGGAGCTCCCGCGGCTGGCGAGGGGCAAGGGTGTGAAGATCATCAACATCCCGAAGGCGAAGTTCCTGGCCCGGGAGGACTACGTGGTCGACGTCGAGGTGGTGCCTCCGCGCCGTCCGCTTACCGTTCACGCCGGCAGGCGGTACATCAACCTGCGGCCGTCCGATCTCGCGCACTATTCGCTCGGGCGCGGGCGTGTGGGACGGATGCTGCCGCGTGGGTTCCAGCGGGCGGATCGTCTCGAGATTCAGGGCGCCTGAACGAGCGTCGAGGAAACCGACTGATGCCGAACGTCAATACCAACGAGTTCCGGGCCGGGCTGAAGCTCATCGTCGACGGAGACCCGTGCTCCATCATCGAGAACGAGTTCGTCAAGCCGGGGAAGGGCCAGGCGTTCGTCCGCGCGAAGTTCCGCAACCTCAGGAGCGGAAAGGTCATCGAACGGACGTTCAAGTCCGGAGAGTCGGTGGAGGCGGCGGACGTCCTGGAAGTATCGCTGCAGTTCATCTACAGCGACGGCGACATGTTCCATTTCATGGACGAGGAGACGTTCGAGCAGCATGCGGCGGCCCCCGACGCCGTGGCCGGCGCCGCGAGCTGGCTCAAGGAGCAGGACACCTGCACGATTACTCTGTGGAACGGAACGCCGATTGCCGTCACACCGCCGAACTTCGTGACCCTCCGGATCACCGAGACGGACCCCGGCGTGCGGGGCGATACCGCGAGCGGCGCGACCAAGCCGGCGACCGTCGAGACCGGGACCGTCATCAAGGTTCCGCTTTTCGTCGAGCAGGGCGAGCTCGTCAGGATCGACACCCGCACCGGCGAGTACGTCTCGCGCGCCCGTGAATGAGTCCGGATTGCGCCGTGACATGGTGACTCGCACCGGGGAGTGCACGCCCGCGCGGGATCCGGGGACACAAGGGTGGGGGGGCCCCGATTGCGACTGGCGCCCGGGGGCGAGCATCGACGCGCTCCGGCTCCGGGCTCGCGTCCTGCGTGCAATCCGAGCATATTTCGACGCCGAGGACGTGCTGGAGGTGGAGACCCCGAGCCTGGGCTCGCGCACCGTCACCGATCCGTCGATCGAGAGTCTCGTCGCCCGCGATCGCACCGGGCGCGCCTGGTACCTCCAGACGTCGCCCGAGTTCGCGATGAAGCGGCTGCTGGCGGCGGGATGCGGATCCATCTACCAGATCACCCGGGCGTTCCGGGACGGGGAACAGGGCCGGCACCACAATCTCGAGTTCTCGATACTGGAGTGGTACCGGGTCGGATTCGACCATCACCGGCTCATCGACGACGTCGATGCGCTGCTCGACAGGATCCTCGGCCCCGGCCCGTCCCGGCGCACGACGTTCCGCGACGCGTTTCTGCGCCACACCGGCATCGATCCGTTGACTGCATCGCTGGCGGAGCTGCGCAACGCGTGCCGGTCGCACGGGTTCGCGAGCCGCGGCACCGGCGCCGCTCGCGACGAGTGTCTCGACTGGCTCCTCGCCGCCGCGGTGCAGCCCGCACTCGGGCCCGGGCGGGTCTACCTGCTCGACTTTCCGGCGTCGCAGGCCGCGCTCGCGCGGCTGCGCGCGGACGTTGCGCCGGTCGCGGAGCGGTTCGAGCTCTATGTCGACGGAATCGAGATCGCGAACGGCTATCATGAGCTTCGGGATGCCGGGGAGCTGCATCGGCGAATGCGCCGGGACCTGGAGGCGCGGTCCGCAGCGGGGCGGCCGGCGCCGGAAGTCGACGAACGGCTGCTTGCGGCCCACGAGGCAGGATTGCCGGCCTGCGCGGGAGTCGCGGTCGGACTGGATCGTCTCGTCATGCTCGCCGGCGGATACCGGTCGCTGCACGAGGTGCTCGCATTTGCGCAGGATGACGCGTAAGCGCGCCGGCGGAACTCCCCGCCGGCCAGCCGGTCGAATGGGGTGGCGAATCGACCGATCCCTGAACGACGTTCGGCTGTTGCCGGCCTTGAGAGTATGATGTTCATTCGAAGGACGCTTTCCTGCGACCGGGAACTCGACAGCTTCACAGCTCAGCGCCGTCCGCCGACAAGGATCGTCCGGCAGTCGATTCGACCTGCCGGCCCCACGGTCGGGGCGGTGCTTGGAGCCACGGATCGGCGCGATGTCGGACAACGTCTCAGACCGCGAGCTCGTAGAGCGGGTGCAGAGAGGGGAGCGGAGGGCATTCGATCTGCTGATGCTCAAGTATCAGCACCGAATCGCCAAGCTCATCGCCCGCTATGTCCAGGACCCGGCCGACGTTCTGGACGTCGCACAGGAAGCGTTCATGAAGGCGTATCGGGCAATCCCGAGATTTCGCGGCGACAGCGCGTTCTATACGTGGATGTACCGGATTGCGATCAATACCGCGAAGAATCACCTGGCCGCGCAGGCGCGCAGGCCGAGGGATTCCGGAGTCGACGTGACGGACGCCGAGCAGTTCGACGGCGTCGTGGAGCTGAAGGAAACCGTCACTCCGGAAGGGCTTGCCCTCACCGAGGAGATACAACACACGGTGGCCGCGGCCATCGAGGCCCTGCCGGAGGACCTCAAGGTTGCGGTTTCGCTGCGGGAGCTCGAAGGGTTGAGTTACGAGGACATCGCCCGGGTCATGGAATGCCCGGTCGGAACCGTCCGGTCGAGGATCTTTCGCGCCCGTGAGGCGATCAATGCACGGCTCGACCCGCTGCTCGACTGAGCGCCGCAAGACTGAGCGCTGCACGACTGAGGACGAACGACCGTGAACGTACCCGATTCGAAAGAACGTCTCTCCGCATTCGTCGACGGCGAGCTGGAGGGCCCGGCGAGCGACCGGATCGTGGACGCCCTGTACGAGGACCCGGAGCTTCGTCGAACATGGGAGCGGTTCCACCTCATCGGAGACGCCATGCGCGGAACCGGCCCGGTCGCCGGCGCCGATGCCGTCGCGCGGAAAGTGGGCGCGGATCTCGCCGGCGAGTCGGTCGTTCGCCTGAAGCCGCGTGCGCGGCGCTCGCGACTCCATCCACTCGCCGGACTGGCGATCGCCGCGGCGATTGCAGCCATCGCGGTCCTCGGACTCCACCGTCTCGACGGCGGCGGCGTGCAGCCCCGGCAGGTTGCCGACGCGTCGCGGGCGGAGTCCGCGGCGGCGATCTCGGCTCCGGCCACCGCGGACCGGTCCGAGGCGCGCGTCGCGTCGGTGGCGGAGCCGTCCGCCGGCGCCGAAGCGTCCCGCCTGCAGTGGAGCGGCGTGGCGCCGGACGTGGAAGCGCGCCTCAACGCCTATCTCGTCAGCCACAACGAGTACGCCGGAGACGGGGTGCGCGGCGTGCTGCCCTATGTTCGAATTGTCGGCTATCAGTCCTTCGAGGAGGACGCACGCTGAACACCGCCACGACATCCGCGCGCAATCGGTCACCACAGTCGCGGCCGGGGACCGTGCGCCTGACGGGCGCGACCCTGCTTGTCGCGCTGACCGCGGTGGCCGCTCATCCGAATGCCGCGAAGGCCGCCGCCGACACCGGCGAAATTCGGGGAATGCTCGACCGGATGGTGCACGCGTCGCGCTCGCTTGACTACATCGGAACGTTCGTCTACCGCAACGGCTCGATGATCCGGTCGATGAAGATCATCCACCGGGCGGACGCCGGCGGCAGCCGCGAGCGGCTCCCCCCCCCCTCGGGGGGGGCCCCCCGCGGGCGTTCCCGCCCACTGGGGGGGGCGGCCCGCGAGGTCATTCGCGACGGAGAGCGGGTCACGTGCATCTTTCCCGACGATCGGGCGGTGGTGATCACGAGGCGTCGGCCGGGCCGCCTGTACCCCTCCACCGCATTCGACCCGGAGGTCGCGATCGATTCCGCCATCGGCGAGTTCTACGTCCTGACGAGCGACGGAGCCGAGCGGGTGGCGGATCGGGAAGCGAACGTGATCAGCGTCCGGCCGAAGGACCGGTACCGCTACGGCTTGCGGCTTGCGATCGGCCGGGAAACCGGACTGCTGCTGAAGCTTGAGCTGCTCGACGGCGACTCGACGGCGCTGGAGCAGATTGTCTACACGCACCTGGAGCTGCCCGAATCGATTCCGGACGAAGCGCTGAAGCCCCGAATCTCCGATGCCGGGTTCACGCGGTACGAAGCGGACGCCCCGGAAGGCACCGGTCACGATGCGGCCGCGCGGGCGCAGGAATGGACGATCGGCTGGCTGCCCGCCGGCTTCAGGATGACGGACGAATCCTACGGCCGCATCCAGCCCGGCGGCGACGCCGTGGACCATCGCGTCTACAGCGACGGGCTCGCATCGCTGTCGATCTTCATCGAACCGGCGCTCGACGCGGGAGACCGAATCGAGGGGCTGTCCTCGGTCGGCGCGGTCAATGCGTTCAGCCGCGTCATCGACGAGTATCAGCTCAGCGTGGTCGGCGAGGTGCCCGGCATCGCAGTGGAACGGGTCGCGGAATCCATCAGGAAACGGTAGGCCAATTCGAGAGGGGGCACCGATCACCGATGCATCGTTCAGTCACGACACGGCCGCAAGTCCGCCGCACCCGGGTGGGGCCGCCCGGAGCGTCCGCCCTGATCGCGGCGCTGTCGATCGCGGCGGCATGTCTCGCCTCCGAGCCGCTGCTCGCGCGATCCCTTCCCGACTTCACCGAGCTCGTCGAGCACAATCGGGCCGCGGTGGTCAACATCAGCACGACCCAGCGCCGGACGATGCCCGCCGAGCGGCCGCGGATGCCCCGGGGCTTCGAGATCCCCGATCTGCCCGAGGACAGTCCGTTTCGGGAGTTCTTCCGGCGCTTCTTCGGGGAAGGCGAGATCGAGGAGTTCGACGCCCAGTCGCTGGGATCGGGGTTCATCATCTCGCACGACGGGTTCATCATCTCGAACAACCACGTGGTGCGCAATGCCGACGAGGTCATCGTGCGGCTGAGCGATCGGCGGGAGTTCACGGCGACGGTCGTCGGCACCGACGAGGCCAGCGATGTCGCCCTTCTCAAGATCGACGCCGAAGGACTGCCGGTGGTTCGCATCGGCACCGGCTACGAGCTGAAGGTGGGCGAGTGGGTCCTCGCGATCGGCTCTCCGTTCGGGTTTGACCACTCCGTCACCGCCGGAATCGTGTCCGCCAAGGGCCGCAGCCTCCCCCGCGAGAACTACGTCCCGTTCATCCAGACCGACGTCGCGATCAATCCGGGAAACTCCGGGGGGCCCCTGTTCAACCTCGACGGCCAGGTCGTCGGGGTGAACTCCCAGATCTTCAGCCGCACGGGGGGGTTCATGGGGCTCTCGTTCGCCATCCCGATCGACGTGGCGATGGACGTCGCGGACCAGTTGCGCGAGAAGGGCCGCGTTTCCAGAGGATGGCTCGGCGTCCTGATCCAGGACGTCACGAGGGAGCTCGCCGAATCGTTCGGAATGGACAAGCCCCAGGGCGCGCTGGTCGCCAGGGTGCTCGACGGGAGTCCGGCCGAGAGGGCCGGGTTCGAGGTCGGCGACATCGTCCTGTCGTTCGACGGGCACGCGATCGAACGGTCCTCGGAGCTTCCGCCGATCGTCGGGCGTACGCGGGCAGGTCGCGAGGTGGGGGTCGGGATCCTGCGCGACGGACAGGCGATGACCCTGCAGGTGACGACCGACGAGGTTCCCGAAGAGGACGAGGTTCAGGTCGCGACCGCGCAGCAGGGACCGGACGGTGTCGAGGCGCCCGAGCTGGGACTCGTGGTGCGCGACATGACCGAGGAGGAGCAGGCGTCGGTGGATGCCTCCGACCGGGGGGTCGTCGTGAGCAGCGTCTCGGCCGATGGTCCGGCCGGACGCGCGGGAATCCGCGAGGGAGACCTGATTCTCATGCTGGACAGCCGGAAGGTCGCGAACGGCGATGACTTCTCTCGACTCGTGGCCGAGCTGCCGCAGGGCAAGGCCGTGTCCGTGCTCGTCCAGCGCCAGGGCAACCCCGTCTTCCTCGCGCTGAAGCTGGAATAGCTCCGAGTGAGGTTCGATTTCCCGACCCTGATCGTGGTGCTGGTATTCGCGACCGGCATCATATGGGCATTCGATTCCGCGGTGCTCGCGCGTCGTCGCAGAGCCGTGGCACGCCAGGCCGAAGGTGCCTCGCAGGACGCGGTCGCCGCGCCTCCGTCGCGCATCGTCGAGTACTCGAAGTCGTTCTTTCCGGTGTTCCTGATCGTCCTGGTTCTCCGATCGTTCATCGTGGAGCCGTTTCGCATCCCGTCGAACTCGATGATGCCGACGCTGCTGACCGGGGACTTCATCCTCGTCAACAAGTTCGACTACGGCATCCGGCTGCCGGTGGTCGACACCAAGGTCGTGGACGTCGGCTTGCCGGAGCGGGGCGACGTCGTCGTCTTCCGGTTTCCCGACGATCCGACCACGCCCTTCATCAAGCGCGTGGTCGGGGTGCCGGGTGATCGGATTGGCTACTACGAAAAGGTCCTGTACGTGAACGACGAGCCGGCGGATCAGAGCTCCGTCGGGCGCTACGTCGGGTCCGGATCCGGGGCGGTGATGAGCGGGGCGAGCCTGCGGGTGGAACGGATCGCCGGCGTCAATCACCAGATCCTGGTGCAGCCGCGGGCCCGTTCCGTTCAGGGCGAGACGGTGGTGCCCGAGGGACACTACTTCGTGCTGGGCGACAATCGGGACAACAGCCGGGACAGCCGGTACTGGGGTACGGTGTCGGAGGACCTGCTCATCGGCAAGGCGTTCCGCATCTGGATGAACTGGGATTTCGGACACGGGATCGACTGGAAGCGGATTGGCAAGTCCATCGACTGAAATCCGACGCCGGCATGCGCCGGCGCTACCGCGGTGAACGCGGACCAGCGCCGGCTCGAGACGCGGCTCGGTCACGCGTTCGGCGAACCGGGACTGCTTGCGCGCGCGTTGACTCATAGCAGCGCGGGCGCGCGCAACAACGAGCGTCTCGAGTTTCTCGGCGACGCGATCCTGAGCTTTCTCGTCGCCGAGCATCTGTACGACGCGCACCCCGACGGGTCGGAAGGCAAGCTCACACGTCTGCGCTCCCGGGTCGTCCGGCGCGAGAGCCTCGCCGGCGCGGCCCGCAAGCTCGGCGTCGGCGACGCACTGGTGCTGGGCGCCGGCGAGCGCAAGACGGGTGGTCGGGAGCGCGAATCCATCCTCGCCGGCGCCTTCGAGGCCATCGTCGGGGCGCTCTATCTCGACTCGGACCTCGCGACGTGCCGGGACCGGGCGCGGGCGCTGCTTCGGGAGTGGTTCGAAGCGGCGTCGCTGGACGATGGAGGCAAGGATGCGAAGACGCGCCTCCAGGAGCTCCTCCAGTCGCAAGCGAAACCGTTGCCGATCTACCGGATCGTGGAGACCGAAGGCGCCCCCCACCGGCGCCGGTTCACCATGGGCTGCCGAGTCGAAGGCATCGACGGCGAGACGATCGGAATCGGATCGAGCCGGCAGCGCGCGGAGCAGGACGCGGCGATGCGCGTCATGGCCATTCTCGATGAATCCGGCGGCTGAGCACGGTCACCGCTTCGGGTTCGTGGCGGTCGTCGGGCGGCCGAACGTCGGGAAGTCCACGCTCGTCAACGCGCTGGTGGGCCACAAGTTCAGCATCACGTCCAACCGGCCGCAGACCACCCGCCATCGGATCCTGGGAATCGCCACCAGCGACACGTCGCAGATCGTCTTTGTCGACACCCCCGGCATCCACACGGCGCACAGGCGCGCCCTCAACCGGGCCATGAACCGGACCGCGTCGAGGGCATTGATCGGCGTCGACCTCGTCATGATGGTCGTCGAGGCGTCGGGCTGGGTTCGCGAAGACGATCGCGTCCTCGGCAGGGTCGGCAGGGAAGCGGCGCCGGCGGTCCTCGCACTGAACAAGATCGACCGGGTGAAGCGTCGCGAAGCGCTCCTTCCGGTGCTCGCGGACACGGCCCGCCGGCACGACTTCGCGGCCACGGTGCCGGTCTGCGCCCGGACCGGCGAGAACCTCGATCGGCTCCGGGACGTCGTCGAGGCGCGCCTGCCGGTGGGTCCGCCGGTATACGCGGAGGACCACTTCACCGATCGGAGCGAGGCGTTCCTCGCGGCCGAGATCGTTCGCGAGAAGCTGATCCGCAGGCTCGGTCAGGAACTGCCCCACCGCCTCACTGTGGAGATCGAGCGGTTCGTCGAGGAGGAGCGGCGTACCCTGATCAACGCCCTGGTCCTGGTGGAACGCAGTCAGCACAAGGCGATCGTCATCGGCCGGGGCGGCGGGCGGCTCAAGGAAGCGGCGAGCGCCGCGCGGCGGGACATCGCCCGCATGCTCGGACGCCCGGTCCACCTGGAGGTCTGGGTCAAGGTGAGGGAGGGGTGGTCGGACGACGAGCGCGCGCTTCGCGGACTCGGACTTGCGGAGTAGCGTGATCGAAGGCGCGGCGGACGGGACGCGGGGCACACCGTGAGCACGCTCGAACGCGTCGATCTGGAGCCCGCCTTCGTGCTCCATGCCCGGTCCTGGCGGGAATCGAGCCTGCTCGTCGAGGCGTTCAGCCGGGGCCATGGCCGCCTCGGGATGATTGCTCGCGGCGCCAGGCGCCCGAAATCGCGAATGCGCGGTCTGCTCCAGCCGTTCGTGCCCTTGCTGCTGTCGTGGCGCGGCAGGGGTGAGCTCGCGACCCTGACCGGTGCCGAAACCGGGGGAATCGCCCTGCCGCCAGCCGGCTCCGCCGTGGTCGTCGGGTTCTATCTCAACGAGCTGGTACTGCGCTTCCTTCACCGCCACGACCCCGAGCCGACGCTGTTCGACGACTATCGTGCCGCCCTCGACGCAATTTCGCGCGGGAGCGTTCCGGAACCGGTTCTCCGAATCTTCGAGAAGCGCCTTCTCCAGGCGGCCGGTTACGCCCTGGAGCTCGAGCGCGAGGCCCATTCCGGCCTCGCTATCGTTCCGGATGCGAGATATCGGTACACCGCGGATGCCGGACCGGAACCCTGGTCGAACGGAACGGGTGCAGGTGTGTGCGTGAGCGGGTCGACCCTTCTTGCCCTTGCCCGTGAGAACCTCATCGACCGCCGCGCGCTCAGGGAGGCCAGGCAACTGCTTCGATCGATCATCGACGAGCATTGCGGCGGCCGCGCCTTTGCCTCCAGAAGTCTTTGGAGGCGGTGAGCGGCGCGTTTCCGATCTGGCGACGTCAGCCCCCCGCCGTCT
>MKWU01001750.1_pt1 | contig 35792 bp, 30 predicted proteins | sample 809101 | NCBI WGS metagenome assembly MKWU01 (sample SAMN05860141, study PRJNA318959) | sponge metagenome | host: Aplysina aerophoba | place: Slovenia: Piran, Adriatic Sea, Gulf of Piran | collected 2013-05-07
GCTCTGTGTGGTTGTCAACAGCAATCTGCTCACGGTTCACTCCTATGCTTGCCTGTCAATCCTTGCGTTCAATGCCAGAACAAGGAACGCACCGCCGCCTCCATTGCCTGGCAATCGTGTTCGAAAGCGCAATGGACGCAGCCCGGTTCATGTCAATTCTTCCTGCAGTCAAATGTCAATGCAGTCAGCTTCAAGAACCCCGTTGGCCTGAACTCCTCCGATTGAATTGAACGGGTTCTGAAGAGGGCCACATTCCTGTTGGGCTTTTGGATGCTGCGATTGGTCCTCGGCAGCTTGCGATGGGGCTGTTTTGGCCGCAGCTTGCCCGACTGGCCTTCATCGGAAACACAAATCGAACTGGGAATTAGTCTTGGGACAAGGCGACAGTTGTGCGCCAGTCATCCAGCAGAGGCTGGTTGCTTTGGGCACCGGAAAGCGACGATTTCATGCCTGATCAGATTGAACCCACACTGTCGGATTTGAGCGCCGCGCCTCAATTTTGAAGTTTTCAATGGGAGGTTCTGGTTGGCTAGGCCAATGGGCCATTGACCTGATACTGAGAAACCCAAATCCTTGATCGCGGAACGGAGCTGGAGGGTCACATTCCGGACCAAAGCGCGAGTTGAACTGGGTTGAAAGCCAATTTGGACTTGAAGCTGCGTTGGCAGCAATTTCCAACGGCGGAGAATTCCGTTCGCAAGGACAGCCGACATTGAAAGTTGAATTCAATGCGGCTTCTGAGAATCTACTCTCGGCCGCCAGATCAATTGCCTTTGGCGAAGGATTTTCATTGTTGTGGAGATCGGTGTTGGCCCCCCTCGTGTGATTCCATCTCAATTCTCAACTTCTGCCAATTCCAGATCCGGAGTTGCCAGGCATTGAGCCACAATGTGCTCGCGTCGCTCGAAGAAACAAAATCAACGTGCCCGGTCGAATTCTTGTGGACTTGCTCGCAGCGACAGCCCGATTGGTCGACGGACTGCCAAGCAAATTCATGAACCGCCGTCAAATCAGAGTAACCGCCTCAACCGCCAGGAACAACAAGACGCCGACTACGCATCCCAGCACGGTTCCGTTGATCCGAATGTATTGCAAATCATTGCCGACTGCAGCCTCCATTTTCGCGGCAATTTCATCTCCCGACCATCCCTTGATTTCATCCCTGATGTACGTAGCCACAAGTTCGACAACATCAGGAGCCGTCCTCTCAACCAATTTGGACAGTCGGTTGTCAATTTCCTCTTGAAGTCCGACATCCTCGTTGAGGTACGCCCCCAAAGCCTGAAACAAGCTCGCGAGCTTGTCCTTCAGCTTCTCGGTGCCGGTTCCGTCTTCGTCCAACATTTCTTTTTTGATGTCGGTCCACATTCCTCCAATGAGTTGGCCGGTTTGCTCACTCCCTATGAACCTTTGCCAAAAGTCTCTGATCTTGTATGCGTCGAACCTGTCATGCTTTAGGTCTTCAATCAGGGTTTCGACAACTGTGTCAATTCTGCGCCGAAAATCATGGTTTGGATCGCTGATTTCATCCAGCTTTTCCAAGAGCGAGGCCTCCACGATGTCCGCCATCCTTCGATCGAGGAACCCGGGGATCCACCAGCTCGAACGTTCAGCAACCGTTTCTCTGAGAACTCCAGGGTTTTGTTCGAGAAATTTCTTCGCAACGCCAATCAGGATGTCGACAATTTCCTGGTGGTGCTTTCGGCGGTAGACCTGTTCAAGCAGTCGGCCAACCACAGGAGAGATGTTCTGCTTTCTCAGCTCCTCGACAATGGTCTTGATCAGGAATGTGCGTATGTTGCTGTCACTCTGCGGCGTCAGCAGCAGTGGAATCGACGTTGTCACAATCTTGGCAGCTGCATCCGAGTTCTTGGGCTGCTTGAACCATTCCGACAAGTGTCTGGCTGGCTCCCTTTCCTTGACGAACTGTGATGCCTTGTTCGGATCACTGAAGTTCTTGATGACAAAGTCGTAGGCGCCCTCCGCGAACTCTTCCGTCTTGTTGCGAATGATCGCAGTATGCGGAATAGGGATGCCGAGCGGGTGATTGAACAACGCAACGACGGCAAACCAGTCCACCAATCCACCTATGATGCCAGCTTCCGTGCCGGCCTTGATCAGTCTGAGCCAGAAATTCAACGAACCCAGCCACACTGTGAAGACAAATATCAGTACCAGCACGACCAACATCACCAACGGCTTCGTCTTGTGGTTCTTCCCCGCGTTTGGCACGCCAGACTGAATTCCTGCTGTGTTTTCTTTTGACAAGGGTTTCACGCTTCCTCCGGGTCAAGACTAATTCTTGGAAGTGCAGTTCATCGAAACAGGCCCAGCCGAATTGAGCCAGTGAGACCTGCCAATTGCTTCCGTTTCAGCCATTCGCAGCATTCGCAAGGAGATCATGGGGAACATCTTGACCCCATAGGCCCCGATTTGCCATCTTGCAGCGCGCCGTGTTGACTTGCATCTGTTCGAGCATCCAGAACCGGTCTGCCCGCATCGGACCTTCAGCACGCAAAAGTCATTTCCTTCGCTGTTGCCGGTTTCGAAGATCCAATCGCATTTGTTGGGCTTGATTGCTTCGACCAGCGCTTCATGCTCGGTAGCTCCACGGCTCAAGGCCACCTTGAACCCCTCTTCGCGTTTGAACCACTGTCTGGGCTGGGTTCTGACAATCTAGGCCCGTTCGGGCGCCTACACATCTTGGACACGCTTTGGCCGCCTGTCAATCACGTTCCATTTAACGGCAGTTCAACGGGCGCCCCAACAACAGTTCTGCTTCTGGATATGCAGATGTTTGGCTCTCCATGGGCTGGACGTTGCGGGTTGCAGCAATGTTGCGTGTGTTCAGCGATGTACAACTCGGCTCTCGAACATGCTTCATTGCAGGTCGAAGCACATAGGTGTCCTTTGTCAATGCTCCAATTCACGCGTCCATTGTGTGCTATCGCCCCTACATTGGCGACCATGGCTCGAAAGTCCGACAAGCCCTGGGAAAGTCCTTCGCAAGCATCTATGCAGCAAGCAGCGTTCAGCGGTGTCCTTCGCCATGTCAAGGAAGTATGCATGTCAGGTCCGACTTGCGCGCGAATGTTGTGCGGCGAGGTTAACGGATTGAGGACTGCAATGTGGCCTGAATTTGAGGACCGTCACTTTGAGTGCGTCGGTCAACCTCTTGCCGAAGGTCGACCTCGGCTGGTGACATTTGGTGTTTTCTGCTGAAGTTTGTGTACGCTGCCAAGCGAGCGCTGTTTCATTTTGTTGTACGCTTGGTCGTCGGTCGCTTTTGGATGTGAGCGGTGCATCTGGCTTGCACAGACCTTCAGGCACATGTGAAATCAATGAAGACAAGGCAGCAACAAGCCCGTTGACTGCAAGTTCGAGAATAGGACCTTTATCAGTATGTCCATTGTCCTCAATGTGGTTCGGAAATGCGTGGCTGGCCCGGGAAGCAAGCCTCCCTGCCATGGCGCTTGAACGCTTGGAAACAATTGACGTCCGGTGGATGAGCCCGGGAGTCACCTTCCTCCTCAAGAAGGACGGCGACACCCTTCCACCTTACGGCCGCTCGACCGCCGACTGGGTCGTTCCGAGAGGCCGGGCAGGTTCCGCCTGCGTCAGCTTTGCCGCCGTGCGGGCGCGGACCTGCGCCCCGATGAGCGCATACTCGTCGTCGACACGCGCGTATTCCTCCCGGAACTCCGGGTCTTCCATGAAGCGCACCTTCAGGTCGTTCAGCTTCGTCATGTCATCACCCTTGTCATTCGTTTCCTTGCGGTCGCGAGCGCACGTTGCGGCGACTTGCGCGACTTCTTCTTGAAGACGTGCAGTACGATCACCCGCCGGCCCGCCGCCGTCAAATAGATCCCCCGAGCGATACCGCTGTCTGCCCGTGTTGTTTGCCTGGCTGTTTCTTCCCAGCAACAAAGAAAGGTTGCGAACTGAATTGACGGCGTGCTGAGCGGGGTTCGGGCGTGATTTCGGCAGGTGTGCATGCCTGTGTTGCTGTTGCCTGGGCGCATGGCGCTCTTGAGGGGGAAGCGCATCGAGCCTGAACAGAAAGGGAGGCCCGCGCGCTGGAACCGCCGGGCCAGTGACCATCACGCAGCTACTCTGGAAAATGCCACATGACGGCGACTAGTACATTGCGCAGAAGCAGTGGAAGAATGCAACCCTGAAGAAGTGTCCCTCGAGGCAGTTCAACAGGCGCTTGCAATTGCCTGTCCTGCAAGCTATGTGCTGCGCCATGGACAGTTCCAAAGCATTCACCACTTTGGCGAAAACGACATTCGCCACATCGAGGCCTGCCCTCCTGCTAGGCTGCCTCTGAGCGCGCCACCACAGGTGCATCCGCTCAGGGGTTCTTTTTGCACCGCACATCACCGGAACACCAAAAAGTCAGCAGGAATCTTCAAATGACATCCACAAAAGCCAACGGCTCCGGCCGCGTTCTGATATTCGACACGACGCTTCGCGACGGCGAGCAGTCCCCGGGGGCGACCATGTCGCTTTCCAGCAAGCTCGAAATTGCGGAACTGCTGCAGGACATGGGCGTCGACATCATCGAAGCCGGATTCCCGATTGCCTCGGAAGGGGACTTCAAGGCCGTCGAGGAAATATCGCGGCTGGTCAGGAACGCCACGGTATGCGGACTCGCGCGCTCGTCCTTCGCCGACATCGATCGCGCCGGCGAATCGCTGCGCCCGGCAGCCCGTCCACGCATACACACCTTCATCTCGACCTCGGCGCTGCACATGAAGTACAAGCTTCAAATGAGTCCCGAAGACGTGATCGAGGCGATCGACAAGTCGGTGCGCAGAGCTCGCAGCCATTGCGACGACGTGCAATGGTCGCCGGAAGACGGGTCACGCACCGACCATGACTTTCTCTGCCGAGCCGTCGAAACCGCAATTCGCGCCGGCGCATCGACCATCAACATACCCGACACCGTCGGCTACTCGACACCCATGGAAAGCGCATTCGTCATCCGCATGCTGCGCGAGCGCGTGCCCGACATTGACCGGGTAACGCTTTCCACGCATTGTCACGACGATCTTGGTCTGGCGGTTGCCAATTCGCTGGCCGCGGTCTCCGCCGGAGCCCGGCAGATCGAATGCACAATCAACGGACTTGGCGAACGCGCCGGGAACGCCTCTCTCGAGGAGGTCGTGATGGCCATGCGCGTGCGCAAGGACGTCTTTCCCCACGAAACCGGCATTGACACCACGCGGATCATCCAGGCCAGCCGCCTGGTGTCGCGCGTGACCGGATTCCCGGTGCAGTTCAACAAGGCGATCGTCGGCAAGAACGCCTTCGCCCACGAAGCAGGCATTCATCAGGACGGAATGATCAAGCATTCGGGCACCTACGAGATCATGCGCCCGGAGGAAGTTGGCCTTCACGAATCGAAAATCGTGCTTGGCAAGCACTCGGGTCGCGCCGCGGTGAGCAAGAAGCTTCGGGAGCTCGGATACGAGATCGGCGCCAGTCGGCTCGGCGAAATCTTTCGCCGCTTCAAGCATGTCGCCGACCGCAAGCGCGAGGTTTACGACGACGACCTGGTCGCGATTGTTCAAACAGCCAACCCGGAGGACGCAAACGGCGTGATGGAGGTCGAGTTTCTGCGTGTCGTCTGCGGCACCGAGGCGCCGCAGACCGCCGAGATTCGGATGAAGCTTGACGGAATGTCGCTGCAGGCCAGCGCCACGGGAACCGGCCCCGTCGATGCGGCGTTCAACGCAGTCACGGAAGTGTTTCCCCACAAGGCGCGCTTGCTGCACTATCAGGTCAATGCCGTGACCGAAGGCATGGATGCACAGGCCACCGTGACCGTGGCGCTTGACGAAGACGGGCTGATCGTGAACGGCCAGTCCTCAGACACCGACACGGTGCTTGCATCGGTCAGGGCCTACGTCGATGCCCTCAACAGCCTGGCCATGCGCCGCCAGGCCGCCGAGAACATGGCATTTGCCTGAATCCGACTGCCCATTTCAAAACTGCTCTTGACTAGCGTCGGAACGGTGGAGAAACTGCGGCTTCATGCTATGATTGCGAGACCGGACGGGACATCGCAATTGCCGTCCCGCCGAGACCTGTCTCGGCGGCGGCGCTTCGCCGGGAATTCCGGCGTGGTCAGGAGCATGTCCGGTTCAGAAAACTGGCTTGGTTGAGGTCAATGTTTGGCGCGCTGAGTTCTTTGCTCACCCACGATATGGCGATCGACCTGGGGACCGCCAACACGCTGATTCACGTGCGGGGCTCCGGCATTGTCGTCGACGAGCCTTCCGTCGTTGCGTACCACGTCAAGGACGGGCACAAGCGGGTCATTGCCGTTGGCACGGCTGCAAAGGAAATGCAGGGCCGGACGCCAAGTTCGATCGAGGTCATTCGGCCCATGCGAGACGGCGTCATCGCCGACTTCGCGGTCGCCGAGGAGATGATCAAGCATTTCATGCGGCGAGTCGACCGCGTGTCGATCTTTGCCAAGCCGAAGGCAATCGTTTGCGTTCCGCATGGCGCCACGGCGGTTGAAAAGCGCGCAATTCGCCAGTCGGTGCTGTCGGCGGGCGCTCGCGTGGCCGGGCTGATTCCCGAACCGATCGCAGCCGCGCTGGGCGCCGGGCTGGAAATTCTCGGGCCGCTGGGCTCGATGATCGTCGACATTGGCGGCGGAACCACGGAAGTGGCCGTTCTGTCCATGGGCGACATCGTTTATGCAACGTCGATTCGGGTCGGCGGCGACTTCATGGACAACGCGCTCATCAACTATGCGCTCGACCAGCTCAACATTCACATGGGCCATTCAACCGCCGAACGCATCAAGAATTCCCTGGGCACAGCCCGCTTCCCGGAGGACGGCGCCGGCGACAAGGTCAGCTTTCAGGGTCGATCCAAGGACGGCGGCCATCCGGCCGAGGTGTACATCTCGCAGCGCATGATTGCCGAGGCGTTCCGCGATCCGGTGGAGCAAATTCGACGCGCGGTGTCCGCCGCCTGCCACCGGATACCTCCCGAACTGTCCGCCGACCTTTGGGAGAACGGCATAGTCCTCACAGGGGGAGGCGCCTTGCTGAAGGACATGGACATCGCGCTCCATGAATACACCAAACTCACCGTGACGGTCGCGGAGGACCCGCTTACCTGTGTTGCCACAGGCACCGGAATCGCGCTCGCCATGGCCAACAAACTTGGCCCGATCATCGACTATGAAAGCTAATGCATCGGGAGCACAGCATCGGCGGTGACGATGAGGTCACAAAGAGACCGAATATACTTTCAGGCCTTCCGCCGGCTGATGGTCGGCATTGCCGTCATCGTGCTGGTTGGGGTGTTTCTGTTGTGGAGGATTGACAGCGACCGCGTTGATCATCTGCGATTCGCGCTCATCGACAGCCTTGTGCCGGCGATCGAGTTCAGCCTTGAACCTGGCCAGTGGCTGCAGCGGGGCGTTGGCGTCCTGCGCGACGTCGGCACGGCGCAGCAGAACGCCGAGGAGCTGAACATAGCAAGGAGAGAGCTGGCAAGGCTGCGCCAGCTCGTTCGCGAGCTGCAGCACGAAAACTCCTCTCTCAAGAAGCTCGTCGATCTCGTGGACGTTCCGGATGCGGCATCGATTTCCGCAAAGGTGCTGGCCGACACTTCGTCTCCCTTCAGCCACTCGATGCTGATCAGCGTGGGCAGCGAGAATCGCGTCGAACCGGGATGGCCGGTGACCGACGGGGATGGAATTGTTGGGCGGATTGCGGATGTGTCCCGCACCGTTGCGCGTGTCATCCTGCTGACCGACCCGTCCAGCCGGATTCCCATCAAGATTCTGCCTTCGGGCACACGCGGTCTCGCCGTTGGCGACCATACGGCGCAGCCGCAGGTTCAGTTGCTGGAGCGCGTCGGGCGCGCCAATCCTGGAGACCGCGTTTTGACGACCGGGGAAGGAGGCGTCTTTCCGCCCAACTACCTGGTTGGCACGCTTGCAATCAACCGGGACGGCCGTGTGCGGGTGCTTCCATCCGCCGACCTGCGCGACTTGATCTACCTCAAGGTGGTTCGCTACCATCCGCAGGATTTCGAAAGCACGGAGCCCAGACTGGTGACCGGCTCGGGTAGGTGAACGGATGCTGTTAGGCGGTCAACGATGATCCGGCGCGGGCTGGCCAACGCGGCGCAGTTCAGCGCGGTGGCTGTGCTGTCGATACTCGCAACGGTTGTCGACATTCAGCCGGCAACCCCCCTGTCCGGCAGCTTCAACTTTCCCAACCTCGTGTACTGCCTGATCTGCGCCTGGATCATCCGGAGCCCGCGCAACGCGCCGGCCCTTGTTGTCGCCGCGCTCTTTCTGCTGCTGGAAGTGATCTATGGCCTGCCGCCGGGGCTTTGGACGGCGCTCATGCTCGTGGCCACGGAATTGCTGCGCTCAGTTTCGCCGCGGCTGGGAAGCTACAGCTTCGTCGCCGAATGGGCCTTTGTGTGCCTGCTGTTTTCCCTTGCGCTGTTGCTGTACCAACTGGCCTTGCTGCTGACCTTCGCGCAGGCCATGACGACTGTGGCCATGACCAAGTACATTGTTTCCACCGCGCTTTGCTATCCGCTTGCCGCAGCCATTGCGTCGCTGGTTGTCAGGCGGGGCCGCGCCAGCGACCCCTCGCCCGGATAGAGGACTGCGAGGCGGCGATGTTCGTATTGTTTTCAGACCGGAAGGCCCGCAACGCAATGACCAGGCGGGCGCTCCTGGTTGGAGGAGTCCAAGCTGCGTTCGTCTGCGCAGTTGGCGGCAGGCTTGCCTACCTGCAGACCAAGGAGGCGGAGACATATCTCAACATGGCCGAATCGAACCGAATCGATTTTCGCCTGATTGCTCCCCAACGCGGCAACATATTCGATCGCAACGGAATCGTGCTGGCCGAGAACGAAAGGAGGTATCTGATCACGATCGTGCCGGAACAGGCCAACGACCTGCGGCACGTGCTCAGGCGCCTGGCAAGGATCATCCCGATAACGGAGGAGGAGTTCCAGGAGCATTTGAAGCGCCTGCGGGAAAGACCGGCATTTGCATCGGTGCCCATAGCCGAGAACGTTTCATGGGAGCAGGTTTCCGCCGTGTCGGTCAACGCCCCTGCGCTGCCAGGCGTCTACGCCGACCATGGGAGCGCGCGCGTCTATCCGCTTGGCGAGGACTTCGCGCATGTCGTTGGGTATGTGGGACGCGTCAGCCAGACCGATCTCGACAATCCCAACGACAGGGACCCGTTGCTTCGGCTGCCGCGGTTCGAACTGGGAAAGACCGGCATCGAAAGAACGCTCGAGCATCAGCTGCGAGGCAAGGGAGGCACGCGAAAGATCGAGGTGAATGCCTTCGGCCGCGTGATTCGCGAACTCGACCACGTCGAGCCGCAGCGTGGCCAGGACATCCAGCTCTCGCTCGACAGCAAGCTGCAGAGCTTCGTCAATGCGCGTGTAGGCGAGGAAGCGGCATCCGTCGTGGTCATGGACGTGCGGACCGGCGAGGTGCTGGCGATGACTTCGACCCCGACCTTCGACCCCAACAAGTTCGTTCAAGGATGGTCGCACGCCGAATTCCGGACGCTGGTCGACAATGTGAAGGCCCCCCTGTTCAATCGTTGCTGGCAGGGGCTTTATCCGCCGGGCTCGACGATGAAGCCGATCATGGCGCTGGCAGCCTTGGGCCAGGGCAGGATCGACTCGACCGAAACGGTCACCTGCGAGGGGTCGATCGAACGATTCGGAAGCACGTTTCATTGCTGGAAGCGGACCGGCCATGGCAACGTCGACATGGCCAAGGCCCTCACGGAATCCTGCGACGTCTACTTCTACAAGCTGGCGGAGCGGGTCGACCTCAGTCAGGTCGTCGAGACCTCCCATCGATTCGGACTGGGCGTGCCGCCCCGGCTGCCGCTTCCCAACGCGGTCTCGGGCATCATTCCCAGCGAGCAGTGGATTCAAGGCAACGTGGAGCGCTCCTGGTCGCTCGGCGACCTGCTCAACACGGCCATTGGCCAGGGCTACGTTCTGGTGTCGGCCATGCAGCTGGCAATCATGACGGCGCGCATTGCGACAGGTCGAAACGTCGTGCCCCGGCTGGTCAATTCCCTGGGGGGAGATCCGGTTCCGGCGTTTGAGTTTCCGCCATTGCCCGATGCGCAGGAGCATCTGGGGCGCATTCGCGCGGCGCTGGACGATGCCGTGAATTCGCGTCAGGGGACGGCCTACAAGTCCAGATGCATCGATCCGACCTGCATGCTTGCCGGCAAGACCGGCACAAGCCAGGTGCGCACGATTTCGATGCGGGAACGAAAGAGAGGGGTCATCCTGAATGAGGACTTGCCCTGGAATCGCCGCGATCATGCGCTGTTCTGCGGATACATGCCCATTCAGGATCCTCGATACGCGGTTTCCGTAATCATCGAACACGGCGGCGGCGGTTCGGCGGTGGCGGCGCCAATTGCGCGGGACACACTGCTGCGCACGCATTTCGGCCGCCAACCTCCATTGTCGGTGTATCCCCATGGCCAGAGGCAGCAGATCCTTGAACAGTTTCAGGCGCTGTCGGAGCCTGGGTCGCAGCCTGCGGACCAGACGAATCCCGACACATGACCTTCCTGCCTGCGGATGACGATCGCAAGGAGGCGTGGTTCGAACGCTTCAAGCGCTTCAACTGGCTTCTGGCATTTGCCCTGTGCCTGTTGGCTGTCCTGGGCTTTGTCGTCCTGTATTCGGTCGGAGGCGGGTCAGGCCAGCCCTGGGCGCTTCCGCAGTTGCAGAAGTTTCTGATCGGACTAGTTGCAATGCTCGCCATCGCACCGATTCCGGTCAGCTTCTGGAAGAGGTTCGTGTTTCCGGCCTATGTCGCTTGCATTGGGCTGCTTGTCGTCACCGAACTGCAGGCCTCGCCGGGAGGGTCGGCAAATCGCTGGCTGGATCTTGGATTCCTGCGGTTTCAGCCGTCGGAACTGTGCAAGCTCGCCATCATACTGGTCATAGCCACGTTCTACGATGCGATTGGACCGGAAAGGTCGTCCCGTCCGCTCTGGGTTGCGGTTCCCCTGTTTCTGATCGCCGTGCCGGTGGCTCTGATAGTCAGGCAGCCCGACCTGGGAACTGCGCTTCTGGTTGTTCTGGGCGGGGTTGCGCTGATGTTCGTTGCCGGCGTCAGCATCTACTACTTTCTCGGCGGAGGTCTTGTGGCGATCGCCGGCATCGGCGCCGCGTTGTTCAGCCGCGGCACGTCGTGGCAAATCCTGGAAGACTACCAGTATCAGAGGATCGAAACATATTTGAGCCCCGACCCGAACATTCTCGGTTCGGGATACCACATCACGCAGTCAATCATTGCTCTAGGCTCGGGAGGGGTTTCAGGGCGCGGCTATCTCCACGGAACGCAGAGTCAGCTTGGTTTCCTGCCGGAACGGCACACCGACTTCGTGTTCAACACGTTGGGAGAGGAATTCGGTCTGGTTTGGGGCCTGATCCTCCTTCTGTTCTACGCCACAATCGTGGGCATGTGCATCTACATGTCGATTCGCACGCGTTCCCGTTTCAATTCGCTGGTCATCTTTGGGGTTGGAACCATGTTCTTTCTGTATTTTTCCCTCAATCTGGCAATGGTGACCGGGCTGACGCCAGTGGTTGGCGTTCCGCTGCCCTTCATATCATACAGTGGCTCGGCCACTCTCACCCTCATGATCGGCTTCGGGCTCGTGCAAAGCGCGTACCTGCATGACCGGTCCGCGAACGGATAGAAGCAATGGCTGCCAGAATCCTTTTTTCCGCGCACCAACGGCGCCACGCCGAATGGCTGCCGCAACTCAGGCTGGCGTTGAAGTCAAGGGGGCTCGACGACGAGATTTCAACGGAAGTTTCCGACGCGCAAGCCATACAGTACATCATCCACTCGCCCGACGGTTCGGTTTCGGACTTTTCCCGGTTTGAAAGTCTGCGGGCGGTTCTGAGTCTGTGGGCTGGCGTTGAGGAAATCGCCTCAAATCCAACATTGAGAGCGCCGCTGATCCGCATGCTCGACCCGGGAATGATCGACGGCATGGTGGAGTGGGTTACGGGGCAGGTGCTGCGCCATCACCTCGGAATGGATGCCCACATCTTCAATCGCAGCGGGCAGTGGCTGAAGCACCTGGCGCCGCCGCTGGCACGCGAGCGCGTGGTGGGCATGCTTGGGCTCGGGTCCCTGGGCCAGGCCTGCATTCGATCCCTTGCCAGGTTCAAGTTTCAGCTGCTTGGGTGGAGCCGGACGCCCAAGACGATCGACGGCGTCACGACCCATTGCGGAACGCAAGGCCTTGCGCGGGTTCTGGGCAGGGCCGACATAGTCGTGATTCTCGTTCCGCTTACGTCGGATACGGAGAATTTCCTCGACGGCGAAACATTGGCGTCCGCCAAACCCGGGCTGACGATCGTCAATTGCGGTCGCGGAGCGCTGATCGACGACGGCGCACTTCTGGACGCCATCGGAAGCGGACGTGTCGGCCACGCCACGCTGGATGTGTTCAGGGAAGAGCCTCTGCCACCCGATCATCCGTTTTGGGTCAACGAGAAAATTTCGATATGGCCGCACATCTCTTCCGAGACACGTGTTGACACCGCTTCAAGCGTAATCGCCTGCAACCTCGAAAGACTTGACGCGGGGCTTCCGGTTGACGGACTTGTCAACTTCGAGAGGGGCTACTAGCAATTGCCTCTCGTTCAATCTCCTCTCGGCGGCATGTTGACCGTGTCACGCTGCTGCAGTTGCCGACGGGTCGTGACCCGAGGGAATTCGAAACCGAAGCCGCCGTTCCTCTCCGTTCCGGGCGTCGCCCTGACAGGCTGCCGCAATTGTTGAACATTCGCGGGTCGAACGGCCGCCGCTTGCGCCGACAGACGACTTTTGCGGTCGCTTCGAGAACATTGCCAGGCGCTGCGCAGGGCAACCAGTTCCGTCATGCCTGCCACTGCACGAACAGGCAGCGGACATCTGTCCCACCATCAAGGAGCCGGAACTGATGTGAACCGGGTTTGGAACGGCGATCGGGCGACTTGCAGCCAAGCCGCCGGCGGCGGCCCTCCGCCCTGCCGCTTTGTCCGCCAACACGGAAAGCCGACCGGAACCCGCCAATTGCGGCGCCAAGACAGAGCCACCTGCGAATTCCGAATTGCCCGGAAGCGCCTGGCGAGAGTTCAGGGCTTGCGACACCGGGGCCACCTGTGCGGCCCCGGGTTCGGTGGACCACGTGTTTCAGGCTTCTGCACTTTCAAGGAACAGGCTTTGCGGCCGAATTGAACAAAGTCGACAATCGGCAACTACTTGGAATGCCCCTTGCGCAGCACACGGTAGACATCCGACTGTCGGAGGGGAGAATCTTCCGGGATCAGGTCGAACGGCGCTCTTTCTTCAAAGTCGCTGGCCGACATGTCCGCCCCGGCATCGATCAGGGTCTGCACGACAGCCGGCGTATTGCTGTTTGCAGCAGCTATGTGCAGGGGCGCCCAACCGTGCTCGTCGGTCGCATTCGGGTCACCCCCGGCATCGATCAGGGTCTGCACGACAGCCGGCGTATTGCTGTTTGCAGCGGCATTGTGCAGGGGCGTCCAACCGCCCTCGTAAGTCGCATTCGGGTCACCCCCGGCATCGATCAGGGTCTGCACGACAGCCGCCGTTTCGCTGTTTGCAGCGGCATTGTGCAGGGGCGCCCAACCGCGCTCGTCGGTCGCATTCGGGTCACCCCCGGCATCGATCAGAATTTGCACGACAGCCGCCGTTTCGCTGCTTGCAGCAGCAGCGTGCAGGGATGTCTTGCCGCGCTCGTCCGTCGCATTCGGGTCACCCCCGGCATCGATCAGTGTCTGGACAACGACAGGCGAACAGCACATGATTACCGCTCTGTGAAGAGGCGTGAATCCACCCTTTGCACGCGCCTTCAGAACCGCTCCCGCATCAAGGAGCGTCTTCACGACGGGAAGTGGCACGTCGTTTTCTATCGCCATGTGAAGAGGCGTCAATCCTTCCTTTGTACGCGCCTCCAAATCCGCCCCGGCGCCAAGGAGCATCTTCACGACGGAAGAGGTTGCGTTGGCGGCTGCCGCAACGTGCAGAGGCGTCAATCCTTCCCATGAACGCGCCTCCAAATCCGCCCCGGCGCCAAGGAGCGTCTTCAGGATGGAAGGGGATGCGTTGGTGGCTGCCGCGGCGTGCAGAGGCGTTAATCCTTCCCATGAACGCGCCTCCAAATCCGCCCCGGCGCCAAGGAGTGTTCTCATCACAGCCGGTTCACGGGAGCCTTGCACCCCAAAGTGAAGCGGCGTGAATCCTTCCAAGGAACGTGCTTCCACATCCGCCCCGGCCTTGATTAGAGTCCGCACGATTGCCGACAATTCGCTTAAGTGTGCCGCCGAGTGCAAAGGAGTGAAACCCTTCTGGCAACGCGCACGCACGTCTGCCCCTGCAACGAGAAGAATTCGCACGATGGCGGGCATTGCGGTGACTGCTGCTGCCAAATGCAGGGCCGTCGACCCTCCTGGGGTACACGCTTTCAGATCCGCACCTGCATCGACGAAGGCCTGCACGACGGCAGGCGATCTGCTTTCAATCGCTGCCAAATGCAGGGGAGTCCTGCCATTAGGCAAGCACGCTTCCAGATCCGCACCTGCATCGACGAGGACCTGCACGACTGCAGGCCTTCTGCCTTCTCTAGCCACCATGTGAAGAGGAGTGAGACCCACCTTGCAACGCGCATTCACATCTGCTCCGGCATCGATGAGAGTCCTCACGGTGGCAGGCAATTTGCTTTCAGCCGCCGCAAAATGCAGAGGAGTCAAACCCTCCTCGCAACACGCATTCACCTCCGCTCCGGCATCGATGAGAACCTGCACGACGGCAGACGATTCGTTTACTGCCGCCGCCAAATGCAGGGGAGTGGTGTCATCGGGTGTGCGCGCATTCACCTCCGCTCCAGCATCGAGCATTGCCCGAACAACGGCCGGATCCTTTGTGTGGAAAGCCGCCCCATGAAGAATGGTCATCCCCTGGTCGGAGCGCGCATTCACGTCTGCTCCAATGTCAACAATGGCCTGCACAATTTCAGGCACATCGGTAATGCCTGCCACCCGGTGGAGTTCGGTAAAGCCCAGTGTGTCGCGTGAATACACGTTTCCTCCAAGTCAAGAGCGCTGCCTGTCGGCAACCGGAGCTGCGACAACGAAAACCCCCTGCATTCCGCATCGTTTGACAGGGTTGGGGTGCATGCGATCGCAGCCAAGGCAACTTGGCCAGCAAACCGGAAACCGAGGGATTCCGGAGCTGGCCCTAATGGGCAGTCATGGCACATGGACATTCAGGCGCGCCAGCAGTTCACGGTACCGTGGGAAGCCCGAACTCTCAACGCGCCGTGCTTGGCTGAGGGATACGCGTGGATCGCTCATTTGTCAAACTGGCGTTCAAGCGCAAGCAAGTGGTTGACCGACAGCGCATAATTCATGAAGGAGACAGGCACATGACCAGCGACGAACGCTTGGTGTCGGGATCCCTGGCTTGCTGTTCGTTGAACAACGATGCTGGCCGACCGCAATCTCAATGCCTCTGCGTCGGATTGCATGGCAAACTCCATTCACAGGGGTTGCAATGTTGCAATGCCTTCATGAATGCCGGGACTGCATTGTCGGACACTGGCAGCCGGATGCATTCGGAGGGACAGATTGGAATCGCGGGAGGGCAGTTTTGCGAACCAATTCGCAATCAGTGGAAACGTCGAAGTCCACCCGATCTCGTTCGCCGCCCGCAGGAATTCCGGCGACCGAAGGCAAATTGACTTGCCAAAAGCGGGATGGAGGCCGGTTGTGCGCATGTCGCCTCTTCAGGGGCATGGGAGGATTCTCTTCTCATCGGAAGAATTCTTCATCTTGTCCGGAATGAAACTGGTAAAGCTGATTCCAGTCGTTCCAACGCTGCTTTGACGACAGGGACAACGTTGAGTTTGTTCTTGTCATGGATTGCCAACAAGTTACTCTGGATCGGAACATGGTTAGAATTCTCACACTGATATTGGCAGTGACAGCCGTTGCATTGGCTGCACAATTGTGGTGGAACCACAAGGATCGTCATAAATTGGAAATAACAGCATTGCTGGTTGTTGGAATTGTTCTAACTATTTTCAATCTTGTCATTACCTTTTCAAACTAGGCGTCAAGACGCGGCTTGCATGCTGCCGTGCGGCGGATCCGACGGTTGCGATCGTCGACAGCCAGAGCGTGAAGGCGACGGAAGTTGGTGCTCCACGAGGCCATGATCCGGGCGGGAAAGTCAGTTGCCGCAAACGCGACATTGCCGTGGACATCAAGGGCAATGCGCTGGAGGTGGGAGTGCACCCCGCCGACACACAGAACCGTGAGGGTGCGGCGCCCTTGATTCTCGACGTGTTGGAGGCAGTCCCAAGTGCAGTCGGCGCTTTGCAGGCATGGCATCGAGGACAAACAGCGGACAATCAGCAAGCGAACAGTTAGGAGCGCTTCGTGTCGTTCCTGGAACGTTGGATGGTCAAGCGGACCACTTCCTGGTTGGGCCGGCGCCGCAGGCTGCCCAAGGACCGCGAGAGCGCTGTGGCGAGTTCTCCGGAGTGGACGCAGTTGGCTGCTTGCCGAAACATGGTGCGCCGGACTGCCCGTACAGCGCTCAGGCCAAGAGCGAACGGTTTTTCCGGCGTGAGTGTGCGTGAAACAGGGAAAACGTGACTTTGCAGTCAGGCTCTGAGGCAGAGTTGACGGTCAGTCTTCCCTCATTCGGGACCTTCACTCCCAACACATGCACGTGTTGGCCTGGCGCACCGACCAAAGATGCAAAGTCTGCGCGTTCTGTGCGGAGCCGACCGTCAAGAATTCTTCAGACCCACTTCGTCGAGGAATTTCCCAATGCGGGGGTCGCAAAACACGCTGTGGGAAGTCAACGGGCGGAACAGGTCAATGCCCTCCAGACTCGTGCACCTGCTGAGCGCCACGTATGTTTGGCCATACGCAAAGGCACGCCTCAGATTGATCGCCATATGATCGAAGGTCTTGCTTTGGCTCTTGTGGATTGTGATTGCCCAGCAAAGCCGGAATGGAAACTGACTGTACGTGCCTATTCTGACAGGAAGGATCTTTCCCATCTCGACCTGGTACTTGAAAATCTCCCACACTTGCCTCTTGACGACTGCATGGGGGCCATCCTTGAGACGCACATGCACCTGCTTTGGGGATGAAGTTCCCTGAATGTCGGTCACGATCCCCAGAGAGCCGTTGACCCAGCGTCTGTCGGCATCGTTGTGGACCATCATGACCTGGGCGCCTACGCAAAACCGCAGATTTCGCGGCGCCCTTTCGTTTTCCCTCTTGCACTCGCCCGTAATCGATGCCTTGCTGAGCCAAATCCTGTTCCTTCCGGCAACTTCCCTCAACCGCGCGCCGTTGATGCTGTCCGCATCCTTGTTCGAGCCGGTTAGGACAACATAGTAGTCCCTTTTGGGAATGTCCGACGAAGGTCTCACTCGCTGGTTCAGCAATTCGAGATCGCGTCTGTCGGATATTCCTTCCCTTATGCGATTGAGCAGCGCCACAAACCGCCCGTCAACCTGTCGGAAGATTCGCGTTAGGTTTATGACCTTGAGCCTGCTGCGCAGATCGCCGGGACCACTCCTGAAAGCTTCTGCATCGAAGAAATACTGCGAATTGTACCAGGGAGGACCGCTGAAGAACTGCCGCTCATCCTTCGGGACAACCGGCGGCAGCTGGTACAGGTCGCCGAACATGACGAGGCGAACGCCGCCAAACGGAAGTCCCTGCCTCGGCCCGTGTTTTCGAAGGATCACGTCGATGCAGTCCAGCAGATCGGCCCGCAGCATCGAAACCTCGTCAATGACGATCGTGTCCAGCTTTTTCATCAAGCGGCGACGGCGGCCGCTCATCCAGCCTGGCGACTGCCTCAGGGAATCAGGCGTCACGTTGGGACCGAAGCGAAAGAAGCTGTGAATGGTCTGTCCCTCGACGGTTAGGGCCGCCACACCCGTCGGCGCCAGCACCACAGGCTGTTCCAGGTGATGCTCGCAAAAGTATCTTAGCAGTGTCGACTTGCCCGTGCCGGCGCGGCCGGTCACAAGAACATGCGACGTTCCGTAGTCAAGCTCGCGGAGCGCCGACTTGAACTCGCTGGTGAGTTCAATGTCGTCCAGTTCCAATTCTGTCATTGCCTATCCAAAATCATGCCTGTCATTGTGCCGTTGCACTCGCAGGCTGCAGCTTGAGCGTCACTTTCCCGCCCGGAATACAGGCGGGCCAACCCTGACCTACAAACATCCCGCATCGCCACGGCGGGCGCCTCCCGCGGCCATTGGCGAGCAGGTGCACGGCCGGTCCGGACTGAACATGTTTCCCGCAATTCGTCAACTGGAGTTGAATTGGGACATCGATTGGCAACCATCTTCAAGCGTTGCGTGTTGGTGGCGATTATTCACCAGCGGGCGCAGCATGCCAAGCAAGTCCTCAATGGCCGGGCTGGAGGAATTGCAACGGGGGGCAAAAATCCGTTTGGCAAGTCAAGTGCGAACAGTTAATTGGCGCTAGGCAAATGGTGACTTGCGCTGGCGACCGCCGCCGACCTGCGAACGCGTTTCGCCGCAAGACAGCAAACGGGCACAAAGACAGGTTGATTGGCGTTATGACTTGGACGTTTATTACACGATACTCGATCCTGTTGATCACGGGAGCCTTGATTGCTCTCATCTGGGCCAACATCAGTCCGGAACATTACCACTCAGTCGTGGAATTCGTGCTCATTGAACACAGCCCGATCGGACATCTGCACATCGACGCATTGGGACACAGTTCTCGCACCCTGACACTGCACTACCTCGTAAACGACATTCTGATGGCGTTCTTTTTTGCGGTGGCAGGCAAGGAGGTCTGGGAAGCGGTTGCACTGAAGGGTGGCGCGCTCCGAGGCAAGAAGGCTCTGACTCCTCTGTTTGCAACCGCCGGCGGAATGTTTGGCCCGATCGCCATATACCTCGGGCTGGCTGCAATGTTCGGGTCCACGACCTACTCGGCCGTCGCAAACGGATGGGCAATACCGACAGCGACGGACATTGCGTTCTCCTACTTGATTGGACGCATGGTTTTTGGCGCTGGTCACCCCGCGGTCCGCTTCCTGCTGTTGCTGGCCATTGCAGACGATGCCGCCGGATTGCTGATACTTGCAGTGTTCTATCCTTCCGCCGAACTGGCGCCGTCTTGGCTTCTGCTGTCGCTGGCGGGTGTTCTGGCCATCTACTTCCTGTTCAACTGGCTGCCCCTGCGCTTGGACCGCGGCAATCCCAACAAGCCGGTTTCGTCAATGGTTTTGAAACGATTCCACTTCTGGCCGTATGCCCTTGCCGGGATAGCCTCGTGGTACGGATTTCAGGAAGCGGGAATTCACCCGGCGCTGGGATTGCTGCCCGTCATTCCGATCATTCCCCATGCCGACCGTGACTTTGGGATTATCGTGCCTGAAGACCACCATCCCAAAGATCTGCTGAACGTGATCGAGCACCATCTCATCATCCCGGTTGACATCATTCTCTTCTTTTTCGGATTGGCCAACGCCGGCGTCGTCTTCTCGGCATTTGGAATTCCCACGGTGCTGGTGCTGGCAGGCCTGATTGTCGGAAAGCCGGTGGGCATATTCCTGTTTGGATGGATTGCGGCCAGCGTCTTTCGATTTGGCGTGCCGGAGGGAATGCGCTTGATCGACATCCTTGTGCTGGGATTCATCGCGGCGATCGGATTCACGGTTTCGCTGTTCGTCGCCTCGGTGGCTTTCGACCCAGGTCCAGTTCAGGATGCAGCCAAGATGGGAGCGCTGCTGAGTCTCGGCGCGGCGGCAATTTCCATCTATGCCGGCATATTGTTCCGTGTTGAAAAGCAGGAATGACCGGCGGATGCCGGCGGGCCAGCCGACTCTCCGACAGGCCATGACAGGCCGCTGATGAAAAGCGTAGCCGTTGGCGGCCTTCGCTTGGCCAACAACCTGCCGTTTGTTCTGATTGCGGGCCCTTGCCAGATCGAGAGCGAATCCCATGCGCTGATGGTTGCAGCCCGCCTCAAGGACATTGCCGCGGAGTGCGGCGTCGGCCTGATATTCAAGTCATCCTTCGACAAGGCAAATCGCACGTCGGTGAACAGCGCAAGGGGCGCCGGCATGGATGACGGCCTGAAGGCGCTGGAGGCCGTGAAGTCGGCCATCGGCTGTCCGGTGCTCACCGATGTCCACGAGACATGGCAATGCGAACCGGTGGCAGAGGTGGTGGATGTGCTGCAGATTCCGGCATTCCTGTGCAGACAGACAGACTTGATCACGGCTGCCGCCCGCACCGGGCGTGCGCTGAACGTCAAGAAGGGGCAATTCCTGGCGCCCTGGGACATGGCAAATGTCGTTGCGAAGGCCGAGTCGGCCGGCAACGAGCGCCTCATGTTGTGCGAAAGAGGCTCCTGCTTCGGCTACAACACGCTGGTGACCGACATGCGCAGCCTGCCCGAGCTTGCCGCAAGCGGCTATCCGGTGGTCATCGATGCAACGCACTCAGTTCAACAACCTGGCGGACGCGGCAGGAGTTCCGGTGGCCAGAGGGAACACGTTCCAACCGTGGCCAGGGCGGCAGTTGCCGTTGGCGTTGCAGCGGTGTTCATGGAAACCCACGAGGACCCGGACAGGGCGCCAAGCGATGGCCCCAACATGATTCCTCTCGACGACCTGACAGATCTTGTTCGCACGCTTGTGGAACTGGACCGGATTGTCAAGGGCCGCTCCGGCAACTGAACTGTCATGTCCGTTCAACGCACCGGCGCTCAAGGACCACACCGCACTGACTGGAGTTCTCTCGCCGACCCGTTTGTCACGCCAACCGGCTTTCGCGACTACGACGCCAGATGGCTGTTTCCGGATGAAGTGAACCTTGCAGGCGTCAATGCGGTGGGTCTCGCAATCGGCGACTTGATGCTTGACAGAGGCATAAGGCCAACCATTGTCGCCGGTCACGATTTTCGCCGGCACTCAATTCCCGTCAGCAACGCTCTCAATCTTGGACTTGTCGAAGCCGGAATCGAAGTTCTCGACATTGGCATGGTTCTGTCGCCCATCGCCTACTTTGCGCGACTCCACCTGGACGTGCCATCCGTGGCCATGGTTACCGCCTCCCACAATCCCGCCGGTTGGACCGGAATAAAGCTTGGTTTCGAACACCCGCTGACCTGCGGCAGCGAGGACATGAACGAACTGAGAGACAGGGTTTTCAAGGCGTGTCCCGGACGGCGCCCAGGCGGTGCATACCGGTCGGTCAGCGGCATTCCGGAGGCCTATCTTTCCGATCTGGCTGACAGCGTCCGCGTCAGTCGCAGGCTCAAGTGCGTGTGCGCAACGGCAAATGGAACCGCCTCCGCCTTTGCTCCCGACCTGCTGTCTCGCCTCGGGATGGAGGTCGTCCCCCTTCACACCCAACCGGACCATCGCTTTCCAAACTACAATCCGAACCCCGAAGCCTTGAACATGCTCCGGGACATGGCAAGTGCAGTGGAGATCTGCGCTGCGGACCTGGCATTCGGTTTCGACGGCGACGGTGACCGGCTGGGTGTTGTGGACAACAGAGGACACACGGTCTCGGCGGACAAGCTTGGGCTGTTGCTCGCGCGCTTTCTCGCACGCTCCAACGCTTCAGCCCGGTTCATTGCCGATGTGAAGTCAACTGGACTGTTCTGGACTGATGAAGTCCTGGGAAACCTTGGCTGCGCGGTCCAGTTTGCCAGAACCGGGCACAGCCACATGAAGCGCATGCTTCGAGACAGCGGAGCGCTTGCCGGATTTGAGAAATCGGGACATTTCTATTTCTCGGAACCCATTGGTCATGGGTACGATTGTGCCCTGCGAGCCGCCGCACTCGTTTGCCAGCTGCTCGACGCTCATCCCGACCGCTCGCTTTCGGACCTGATTGACCAGCTTCCATCGACATGGATCTCTCCGACCATGTCTCCCCACTGCGCCGACGACGCCAAGCATGAAGTCATGGCAAGGCTGAACCAGGCGCTTCGTCGATTCGCGCACCAGGGAGGACAGCTTGCGGGCCGCGGCGTTTCCGAAGTGATCGAGGTTGACGGAACAAGGCTCATGCTTGAAGACGGCTCATGGGCGCTGGTTCGGGCATCGTCCAACATGCCCAATCTGGTTGTCGTGTGCGAAAGCGCTCGGAGCGAGCGTGACCTGCGCAGAATTTTTTCCGCGTTTGACGCGCTGTTGCGCCAGACCGCATCATTTGGCGAATACGATCAGTCGATTGACTAGTCACGTTTGCCTCAGCCGTTGCCATGGTTGCGCATGCTGCGCCGAAGCGGACATCTCCGAGTCGAGGGCAACTGCTCCACAAGGGAGTCCTGGCAGCAGACCCGTGCGCACGGCCATTCCGCACTGTCCGCCATGTTGAGGACTGCACAATTCGCTTCCCCCGCAGAAATCCCGCCCGATTTGTGTTGACCTGTACATCGGCACTCGCTAGGCTTGCCTTCCAAATGAACTTCGGTTCTGCCTGAAGAATCTGTCAGCATTGGGGTGTAGCCAAGTGGTAAGGCAGCGGTTTTTGGTACCGTGTACCGTAGGTTCGAATCCTACCACCCCAGCCAGTTCAGAGCGTGATCGGCAGAACGTCTCGCCGGAGCCTGCAATCCGGAAAGGAACGCAGGCAACGGTGATTGAAGGCAAATGGCTGCACAAAGCCCGCTCCGGCACGTCAACAGGGTGTTCGGACATGTCGGTTGCGCGGCGCAGCTTCAAGTCATCCGCAACCGGAATTGAAAAGTGGCGGACCGCCTCTGCATTCTCGCAACAACACTTCGGGAATGGCCGCAGTGTCGGCGCCGGTCGGCCGGGATTCGCAGTGGCCATCCCTGCGAAGTTCCTTTGGGCAAGTCATTTGGCCTCCGAGAGCCGCAAGTTTCCGAATGCAGCGGCTGGTGCATTTTCTCCACATCCCGAAGCTTGAAAGCAGGCATTCAATGAACGAGACAACCTCCCAGTCCAGGCGAAAGAGCGCCTGGCACCACTCGCCGACAACGCCCATCCCGGTTTCTCCAATTCTTGAATGGCCGCCGCGGCCATTGGAGTGGCTCAAATGGATTTCGGGCTACTGGCTGGCCATCAGTTCCATCACGGTGCTTTTCGTGCTTGCCTGGCTGGTCTACGCGTTTTTTCAGCCCGACACTGAAGTCATGAAGCAGCTCTCCGCGGGATGGGTGGCACAGATCTGGCTGCGCAATGTGGCGCTGTTGACGCTTGTGGCCGGGAGCCTGCATTGCTGGTTCTACATCGTGGCCGGACAGGGAGAAAAGCTCAAGTTCGATCACCGCAAGCTGGCAAAGGGCAGCCGCATCCACACGTTCAGGAACCAGACGCTGGACAACATCTTCTGGTCCATTGCCAGCGGCGTCTCGTTCTGGACCTTCTACGAGGCAATGTACTTTTGGGCAGCGGCAAATGAAGTCATCCCGACCATTGGTCTGCTGGGCAACCCGACCTGGTTCGTCGTGTGGATGCTCCTGATACCGGTTTGGTCAAGCTTTCACTTCTACTGGATCCACCGGCTCCTGCATTGGCCGCCGCTGTACAAGATTGCGCACTCGGTTCACCATCGGAACATCTGTGTTGGACCCTGGTCGGGCATTTCAATGCATCCGGTTGAACACGTGATTTACTTCACGTCCATACTGATTCACTTCGTCGTGCCGTCGCACCCCGTGCATGTCCTGTTCCACTGCTACATTCAGGGGCTGCATCCGGCGTTCTCGCACTCGGGCTACGAAGCCGTCCTGGTGCGTGACAAGAAGCGCGTCAATTCCGGCGACTTTTTCCATCAGCTTCATCACCGGTACTTCGAGTGCAACTATGGCACCTCGGAAATGCCTTGGGACAAGTTGTTCGGGTCGTTCCATGACGGCAGCGAGGCGTCCACGAAGTCAACGCGCAAGCGGCAACGCAAAATGTATGCCAAGTAGGCGCTGTTGATCAAACTGCCTCGCTTGGGGCGCCTGCCAGTTCTCTGGCCAGGCAGTCTCTGCGGTCGGCGTGAACCAAGATGAAGGCAGTGGTTTGACGTTGTGTCGCGGCCTGCATTCGGCAGGCCGCGAGATGGATTGACCTGTTCCGCAGCGTTCATGGCTCACAGCGGTCATGGGACGCACAAACCCTGATTCGAGGTTTCGAAAGCGATTGTTCCCGTCAGGCCGATCGCCAGTTCCTGCACTTGACGCCCAAGCGCTGCGGAAATGCTGTGGCGCGCCGAGGATGCAATCCCGGCGCACCAAGCTTGTTGGCCAAACGCAAGAACCAGCCAAGCGCCCCACAATTGCGGGGGCCTGCCGAACGGCTGCAACCGCGCCTCGGGCAGATTCAGGATTCGAACTGCCGGGCAGTTCGCAAGCGCTGAATTCCCGCCGGCTGCTACGGGCCTGTTCGGCAGGCCACTTGCCTTGAACTGCGCATTGGCAAGTTCAACGGCCGATCATGCGGATTGCGGATATCGTGCGGGGACGAATGTCTGGTCCGACATGGGCGGTCGCACATACCCGTAGGCTTCCGACCTTGGCGGAAGTTCGATCGGGGCTGGCGTCAGGTCCTCATATGGAATCTGAGACAGCAAGTGACTGATGCAATTCAGCCTTGCATGCTTCTTGATGTCGGCGTCGACCACGAACCAAGGGGCCTGCTTGATGTCGGTGTGAGCGAAATTCTGGTCTTTCGCCCTGGAGTAGTCCACCCATTTGTTTCGGGATTCGAGATCCATTGGCGACAGCTTCCAGCGCTTGAGCGGCTCGACAAGACGGCTGGCGAATCTCTTCTCCTGCTCCTCATCCGAGACCGAGAACCAATACTTGACCAACTGAATTCCCGAACGAACCAGCATCCTCTCGAATTCCGGGCAGGAACGCATGAACTCGCGATACTCCTCGTCGGTGCAAAAGCCCATGACTCGCTCAACACCGGCACGGTTGTACCAACTGCGGTCGAACAACACCATTTCACCGGCTGCAGGAAGGTGGGCACAATAGCGCTGGAAATACCACTGCGTCTTTTCTCGCTCGGTTGGCGCCGGCAATGCAGCCACGCGACAAATGCGTGGGTTCAGGTACTGGATGATGCGCTTTATTACGCCGCCCTTTCCGGCTGCATCCCGTCCTTCAAAAATGACGACAACCTTGAGATTCCTTTCCTGTATCCACGCCTGCATCTTGACCAGCTCAACTTGCAGCCGCAGCAGTTCTCGTTCGTACTCCCGCTTGCGGATCTTCTTTCTTTTCTTGCTCTTCGCGATGACGTCTGCCATAAATCCTTTCCCATGCTTCCAAATCGACCAATGGGCCTCTTTCTCACAAGACTGTCATCCTAATGCATTTCGCATTGCATGCAATGCGAACGGTTGCCGCCGAGTGAAAATCTTCTCTCCCGCCGCCTTGCTGCTCGTCAAGACCGATAATGTACCTGCGGAGCTCGGAATCGGACAGCGCACGCTTCCTTCAGGCAGTTCCTGCAGCGCCCCTCGGAGCGCCGGATGCTCGAAGAAGCCAATTGCAATCATTCCGTCGGGCTGATCCCAGCCGGACGCAGCACGGGACCAGGCCAGCATTCCTGTCCGAAACTTGATGCCTGCAGAGCCTTGGCCGGTCCGCAGGTCGCGCATCAGGGCGCTCATGCCAAAGCGCCTTGGTCCCGACTCGTGGTTGCATTCCGCCTGTTCGCGGATTCAGCAACTGCCGGGAGCGGCATGGAGAATCCTGACTTCGGGGGCAATCGGTCTTGATTCAGTCCAATGGAGAATGCTCCAACAACAATACTCCATTGGAGGTTTGGAATGTCCGTACCTGTGAAGATCTTGAGAATCGATCACTACGGTCGAGCAATTGCACCAATGCGTCAACAAATGCATGGTCGCACGTCAAGCTTGTCGGCTGCGGGCCGTGGCGAATGTCATTGACGGCCTCCTCACGCGCAGCACAGCGGCCAGGGCGGCGGGCGTGATGCCCCAAACGCTGCGCGTCTGGGTGGTCCGCTACAACGAGCAGAGCGTTGACGGTGTTGAATGGCATGCCTTGTTGAAGCCTATTTGTCACAATGCCTTCATGTCCAATCAGCGATCATTTGCGCGCTGCGTCAAACATATTCGGGTAGTGGCATGGTGGGCCGGTTGCGTTGCGTGATGTCGAACCTTGCAGGGTGCGAGGGCGGTCGTTGCCTGAATCAGGCCTCAACCGATGCGGGCCGGAACGCCTTCGCCGCGCACTGCCGGTGTCTTCGCCTGTTCCTTCCACTTGGAAGACAACAATCGCCGCGGCTGCAAGCTCTGAAGCCTACAGATTCGGCCGAACAGCCATGAAATCCAAAGCTGACTGTCAGGGGGCTGGAGAAAGGATGAGGCGGCAAACCCGCCTCTCCCATCTGTCTCCCTTGCGGGGAAACGGTGATCCCCGAGGGACCCCGCATATGCATGCGAGAATGGCATCCACCGACATGCATGTCAAGTTTTGGGGAGTGGGAGTTGCCGCTCCGCCAATCGGCCGGTTTGGCAGGCGGTGATTTCGACCTCGACCTTGAACTCAGGCCTGGTGAACCCTCTGACAATCACGAGCGTGGAAGCCGGCGGGAACGGCAGCCCGGCAATCCAGCGATCCCTGACCGCCATGTAGGCGCCCATGTGTTCGCGGTGGGTCAGAAACCCTGCAATTCGGGCAACGCACGAACGGTCAAGCCCTGCCTCAAAGAGGATGGCGTCGGCGCTTTCGAAGCAGATTTCAGCCTGCGCAGCGACGTCCGGGGGAATTTCCCGGTCCCGCGAGATGCCCAGCTGCCCCGAGGCAACAAGGATGCGCTGCACGTCTTCCAGCAGCACACCGTGCGAATAGTTGCCAAACGGCGGATGAATTCCAGCGGGATTCACAGGCCGCGAGAGGACCTGTCGCCCCGTGTCAGACATCCGGATTCTCCATGCCGCCCGGCAGCCCAGCCAAGCTGCGCCCGGTTGGATGGCTGAAGGGAGTCCCGACGACGGGAATCATGCAAACTCGATCCGCAGAGAACCCAGCCCTGAAAACTCGGCCGACACAGTGGATCCGTGGCCTATCGGCACGGGCTTGACCGAAGAACCCGTCATGATCAGGTCCCCCTTGCGAATGTGTCCGCCAAGTTCTCCCAACGCTTCGAGTCTGCCTGCCAACCAGGACACCGCCCTCGCCGGATGTCCCAGAACATCGTTGGCCCGGGCCTCGTAGACTGTCCCGTCCACCTCAAGCTTCACCTTGATGGCGGCGAAGTCGACCGACCTGGGGGCCATGCCTTCACTGGCCAGGACGATGCGCCCCGTGCCGACATTGTCGGCAACCACATCCTTGAAGTCCGCCGACAGCCCCACCCGGCTTTCGACAATCTCGAACGACGCATGGACCTTGCTGGTCGCCTCAATCACCTCTGCCACAGACAGGTCGCTGCCCTCAAGGTCCGAACCCATTTCGAACGCAACTTCTGGTTCGATCAATGTCTGGCAGTGCGTCTTCACCGGCAGCTTCGTATCGCCCGACACCCGGTGTCGGTCCGCCAAAAACCCGAATTCCGGCTCGTCGATTCCCAGCATCGCCTGAATTGCCTCCGACGTGAATCCCACCTTGTAGCCAAGCCGCCTGGCTCCGGAGGCCAGCAGCAGTTGATAGACTCGGCGCCGGATGGCAGCGGCGTCCGACGTGGAAATGACGGCCCGCGCGGTAACGGGCGCCAGCTTCACGTCCCGCTCCATGGCGTCCACGATTTCAGCGGCGAAGTCAGCCACTCTTGATTCCGACAATTGTTGATCGCTCATTTCGAATTCCCCTTGTGCCTGGCCCTTGGATTCGGCGCTTCAATGCCGGAAGGCAACCACTCCCTTGAAGCTGGCCTTCCTGTCCTTCATGCTGCGGCCGAGGCGGCCTCCTGCATTCCGGCCAACGGCGTTGCATTTCTGTTTCCTGACGTTCGTGCCTTTCGCGGGCAGGACGCACATTCCAAGTCAAATTGCATATTGAGGGCAAATGTTAAATATGACGCAGCATGCAGGCAAGGTGTTGCCTGATTTGGACAATGGATCAATTGCAAAATCGAAAGGATATCCAGTGCGTAAAGCGATTGTCGTTGGAATATTTGGTTGGTTGCTGGCCGGAGTTGCCGGTGCAAGCGAGCTGCAAAAGGTGACCTTTGCAACCAACTGGCTCGCACAGGCCGAACACGGGGGCTTCTATCAGTCGGTGGCCGACGGAACCTACGCGGAATGCGGCTTGGACGTAACCATATTGCCGGGGGGTCCCCAAGTGAACGGACGCGCCTTGATGCTTGCGGACAAGGTCCAGTTCCACATGGGCGGCGACCTGCTTCAGGCCTTCAGTTCGGTTGAGCAAAACATACCGGTGGTTTCGGTTGCGGCCATCTTTCAGAAACATCCGCAGGTCATTGTCGCCCATCCGGGCAAGGCGGAAACTTTCGAGGACCTGAAGAACCTGACACTTCTGATCGGGGACAATGGATTTCGCTCCTACTATCGCTGGATGATGGCTGAGTTCGGGTTCACGGTCGAACAGCGCATCCCGTACACCTTCAATCCGGCGCCGTTCCTTGCCGACGTGGACAAGGGGATGCAGGGATACCTTTCTTCGGAACCATATGTGATCCAGAAGGAAGGTGGATTCACGCCTTTGGTGTTTCTGATTGCCGACGCAGGCTACTCAACCTACGCCACGACCATCGAAACGATGGCGGACACGATTGCCAATGATCCTGAGGGCGTACAATGTTTCGTGGAAGGCTCGATAAAGGGGTGGTACAACTATCTCTATGGAGACCGCGCCGCGGCAGACGAGCTGATCAAGGGCCACAATCCCGAGATGTCCGATGACAAGATCGCCTACGCCATAGAGAAGATGCTCGAACATGGCATCGTGGATTCAGGCGACGCGCTGGAGATGGGCATCGGCGCTCTGACCGACGAGAAAGTGGAGGACTTCTACAACAAGATGCGGTCATCCGGCGTCATGGAAGCCGACATCGACTGGAAATCCGCCTACACGACGCAGTTCGTGAACCAGGGCGTCGGCATGGATCTCAAGTAGGACGGTTGAGGCGAATGCCGAAACACTGCTGACTTGCCGCCGGCGTGCCTTGGCTGGCCGGCGGCCTTCAACACGATCGGGTTTTCGGTTATGCAAATGCGGCACCACGGTGACACTGTAGGCGACGGGCTGCTGACCATGCACAGCGTCGACAAGACCTTCGGCACCGACATCAAGGCCCTGAAGGACATGTCCCTTCAGGTCAACGTCGGGGACTTCATCAGCCTGTTGGGACCTTCAGGCTGTGGAAAGTCGACGGCGCTGCGCATCATTGCCAGCCTGATCAATCCAACCAGCGGGCGCGTCGAATGGGATGGAGACCACAGCCGCGGGTCAGTGGGCATCGTGTTTCAGGAACCAACCCTGATGCCATGGGCAACCGTTGCCAAGAACGTGTGGCTGCCGCACCGCCTGTCGGGCATTTCGTTCCGCAAGGCACGCTCCAAGATTGAGGATTGCCTGAAGGTCGTTGGCCTTGAGGATTTCTCGAACAGCTATCCGCGCGAGCTTTCGGGAGGGATGAAAATGCGTGTTTCCATTGCACGCGCGCTCGTGACCGATCCGCGCATCATCCTGATGGACGAACCGTTTGCCGCGCTTGACGAAATCACGCGTTTCAAGCTGAACAACGACCTCCTGCAGTTGAAGGAAAACGTGGGCTGCACAGTTATATTTGTAACGCATTCGGTGTTCGAGAGCGTTTTTCTTTCGAACCGGATTGCCGTTATGGTTGCCCGTCCTGGCCGCGTGTTCGAGGAAGTCGTGATTGACGAGGGCTACCCGCGCGACGAGTCGTTTCGAACGTCTTCAAGCTATGCAGCCTATTGCAGAAGGGTCTCGGAATCCCTCAGACGGAGCACCAACGCCAAAACTTGACGCATTTCGCCACCGACAAGGAAGCCATGGCCCACATTTCCGACGAAATTGAAACCTCCCGCAGCGAAGCGTCGAAGGCAATCGTCGATGTCGACGAGTACAGGCGGCAGCGCCGTGCCAGGTTGGAGCGCATCGGCAAGTGGTTGATGCCGCTCATCGTGCTTGCGCTGATGCTCTGGATGTGGAACCGCATCGTCACGGTGAACGAAATCCCGCACTACATCCTGCCGGACCCGGCGCTCGTGATCACCACCCTGGCTGCAGACATCTCGCTGCTTTGGAACGCACTGCTGGTTACGCTCAGGATCACCTTGCTGGCCCTCGCCGTGGCCGTGATTGGAGGCGTGGGGCTGGCGGTCATATTCACGCAGTCGCGGTTTGTCGAAATGTCGCTGTTTCCGTATGCAGTCATCCTGCAGGTCACGCCCGTCATTTCCATCGCGCCGCTGATCTTCATCTATGTGGACAACCGCACTGTCGGACTGCTCCTCTGTGCGTGGATCGTGGCATTCTTCCCGGTCCTGTCCAACACAACTCTCGGGTTGAATTCAGTTGATCACAATCTGCGCGATCTGTTTCGGATCTACGGGGCCAACAGATGGCAGGAGCTTGTTCACCTGAGACTTCCCTCCGCATTGCCCTATTTCCTTGGCGGGCTGCGTATTGCCGGCGGGCTGGCCCTGATAGGCGCCGTGGTCGCCGAATACGTGGCCGGAACGGGCGGGATCAATTCCGGGCTGGCCTTCACGATTCTTGAGGCAGGCTACCGCCTCAACATTCCGCGCATGTTTGCGGCGCTGCTCCTCATCGCAGGCACCGGCGTGCTGATTTTCCTGATCCTGTCGCTGCTCAGTCACCTGCTGCTTCACAAGTGGCACGAAAGCGCCGTCAAGCGGGAGGCGTAGTGGATTTCATTGCTCTGCCGTCAGCGCGCCACTACACGATCCGGAACGTCAGACTGGCAAGAGCCGGCGAAGACGGGACAACGCGCTTCTTCAAGAGCGAAGTTTCCGTCCGCGACGGACGCCTGACCGAACAGCCGTCTGCAGCACGAATCGATGCAGGAGGCGGCATTGTCCTGCCAGTTTTCGTCGACATGCACACGCATCTCGACAAGGGGCACACTTGGCCCCGTGCCTCCAACCCGGACGGCACGTTTGACGGAGCGCTCTCAACCGTGCGCAACGACCGGGCTCTTCACTGGTCGGAAAGAGACGTCCGAATGCGCATGGACTTTTCCCTTCAATGTGCGTTTGCGCACGGCACGCGCGCCATTCGAACCCACCTTGACTCGGCTTCGCCTCAGCATCGGATTTCGTGGCCGGTGTTTCGGGAGACTGCGCAGGATTGGGCCGGTCGCATGGAGTTGCAGGCTGTTGCCCTTGTTCCGATCGAGGACGTGGACAGTCACGGCGACTTCGTCGAAATCGCAAATTTGGTCGCGGCCAGTGAAGGCGTTCTCGGCTGCGTGACCTATCCATGCGGGGATTTCACGCGGAGGCTGAACGTGCTGTTCCGGATGGCCGCCGAGCGCGAAGTCGATCTTGATCTTCACGTCGACGAAACTCACGACACCGATTCGAACACGCTTCGGGAGATTGCGGCCACCGCAATTGAAACCGGCTTCGGCGGAGCAGTGACCGTCGGTCACTGCTGCTCGCTTTCCCGGCAGCCGGCCGGCATTGCCGCCGAAACGATGGAGCTGGTTGCCCGCTCGGGTCTGGCTGTGGTTTCGCTGCCAATGTGCAACTTGTACCTCCAGGACCGCGGCCTTGCCCGCACGCCCCGCTGGAGAGGGGTGACGCTGGTTCATGAGCTGGATGCACGTGGCGTGCCGGTTTGCTTCGCTTCCGACAACACACGCGACCCCTTCTATGCCTACGGCGATCTCGACATGGTTGAAGTAATGCGCGAGGCAACCCGCATCTGCCATCTCGATCACGCTTCGCGACCCTGGCTGGACGCCTTTTCGGCGCGACCGGCGGAGGCTTGCGGTTTCTCGCGATCGGCTTTGGAGCCGGGCGACCCGGCGGACTTCATACTGTTTTCGGCACGCAACTGGACCGAGTTGCTGGCTCGGCCCCAATCCGACCGCGTCGTTGTCAGAAACGGGCTGGCAATTGACCGCAGCCTTCCGGACTATCGCCAACTCGATGAACTGATGGAAACACGATGAATGCCAACCTAACAGCAGCCAAGGCCGAGCTCGAAGGGCTCGACTTGGTGGACAGCGGACCCGTGGTCAGGGCCAAGAGCAGAGATTTCTTCTGGTACTCGCCGATTCTGAAGGCGCGTCTCGACCATGTGGTCGCGGACTTCGTTGTCTCGCCGCGAAACGAGAACGAAGTCATGCGCGTGCTTGCCGTCTGCTACCGCCATGACGTCCCGGTAACGTTGAGGGGCGCCGGTACCGGGAACTATGGCCAGGCAATGCCGCTGGCCGGTGGATGCGTGATGCACATGCATCGCATGTCGAGCGTGAAGGAGGTGCATCCGGGCCGCGTGATCGTTGAACCGGGCTGCCTGATCAAGGACCTTGACCAAGCCTGCATCGCCCATTCGGGTCAGGAGATCCGCATGTTTTCGTCGACATGGGCAACCGCCTCGATTGGCGGCTTCGTCGCCGGAGGATCCGGCGGCGTTGGCTCCTGCACATGGGGACAGCTCAGGGATCTGGGCAACATCATTCGTCTGCGAGTGGTGACCATGGAGGAGACGCCGAGGGTCATGGAATTCCGCGGCAGCGAACTGCCGCGAGTGTCTCACGCATACGGCACCAATGGCGTCATAACGGAAATCGAGCTGCCGCTCGCTCCCGCCTATGAGTGGGTGGACCTGATTGTCGGCTTTGACGATTTCATGGAGTCGGTTGCCTACACGGCCGATCTGGCCAACGAGGACGGCATCCTGATCAAGCTGGCGACTCCCATGGAGGCCCCGATAGCCCACGACTACTTCCCGCGCATTCGGCCTCATGTCACGCCCAAAACCAGCATCATTGGGCTGATGGTTGCTCCCCACGCCATGGATGCCTTCCTGACGTTCACCGAGGAATGGAAGAACGCCGGGATTCTCTACCGGTCGGACAACCACAACTGGAAGCGGGGACCTGGCCTTGTCTTCGAATACGGATGGAACCACACCACCCTGCGAGCGCTGCGAATCGATCCCGCGATCACTTACCTCCAGGTGCGGTACGGCTTTCCCGAATACATGGATCTGATTGCCGAGGTGCGACGGATTTTCGGCAGCGAAGTGCTGCAGCATCTCGAGGCCATTCGTGAAAAGGGCAAGGTCATCTTTGCGGGACTGCCGCTTGTCAAGTTCACCTCCGAGGAGCGAATGGACGAAATCGTGCGCATACACGAGGAGCTTGGCTGCATGATATTCAACCCTCATCGCTACACGCTCGAGGAGGCAGGCCGGCAGACGGTCGACCGCCGCCAGCTCGAATTCAAGCGGCAGGCCGACCCAAAGGGTCTCCTCAACCCAGGCAAGATGATTGCCTGGCACGCTCCCGACTGGAACTATCGGGAAATGTACGCCTATCCCGACATGCAGCGGCCAGGTTGATGCGGGCATTGGTTCTCTTTGCCCATCCGGTTCCGGACAGCTATTCCGCTTCGCTGCACAGGATTGTCGTGGACACACTCGAAGGCAGGGGTTGGGAAGTCGACGACTGCGACCTTTACGCCGAGCGCTTCAACCCGGTGCTCAGCCTTGAGGAACGTCGCAGCTACCACGACGAGCCCGGCAATGTCGCGCCCGTCAAGAAGTATGTCGACAGGTTGCAGAGCGCCCAAGCCCTGGTCCTGGTGTTTCCAGTGTGGATTTTCGGGTTTCCGGCCATTCTCAAGGGATTTTTCGATCGCGTCTGTCTGCCTGGCGTGGCATTTCGACTGGTTGACGGTCGCGTGGCGCCGAACCTCCAAAACATTCGCAGTCTTGCCGCCGTAACGACCTATGGCGGCACTCGCCTGCGGGCGCTGCTGGCGGGAGATCCACCTCGCAAAATTGTCACTCGCTCCGTTCGCTTCTACTGCCAGCCGGAAAGGATGCGATATCTGGCGCTGTACGACATGAACCGCGCCACCGAACACCGGCTGAAGGCGTTTCAGAAGCGGGTGCAAAGCGAATTTGAAGGTTTCTGATGCAGACGCTTGTCGTCTTCTGTCACCCAAGTCACGAGAGCTTCAACGCCGCGGTCCTGGAAACCGTCACGCAGTGCCTGCAATCGAAGGGCGTGGAATACCGCGTCCGCGATCTGTATGGCGACAATTTCAATCCGGTAATGACAATGAGCGAGCTTGCCGGATATCTGGACTCCCCCGCCAACCGCAACGCTCTTCAGACGGATGTCGAGAATCTTCTGTGGTGCGATACTCTGGTGTTTGTGTATCCGACCTGGTGGTACGGATTGCCGGCCATGCTCAAGGGCTGGCTTGACCGGGCCATGCTGCCTGGCGTGGCATTTCACTTGCCGGAAAGCGAGAGAGCACGGATCCGTCCGGGCCTGCGGCATGTCGGAAGGCTTGCGCTGTTCACGACCTGCGGAGCCAGCTGGCTCCAAACGCAGCTAATGGGCGCGCCCGGCAAGAGAACCATCATGCGCGGCGTCAGGCATCTCTGTGCACCCAGGTTGAGGTGCGCATACGCTGCCCATTATCGCATGGACTTTTCGACGCAGCGCAGTCGAAGGAAGCATCTCGACAATGTGGCCGCCAAAATGGACCGGCTGCTCAAGTGAGATTCCAGGTGCAACAGCCCCGGCCCTGCCACGGCTGAACGAACAAGGAGGCCCAATGTATCGCAACTGGATGGAGATTTCCGCAGCCGGCTACAGCAAGACCGACGTGCAGCAAACCGTTGCCGTCCTTCCAACCGCCGCAATCGAACAGCATGGCCCTCACCTGCCGGTGGGAACTGATTCGTTGATCGCCACAGGCATGTTGTCCGAAGTGGCAAAGTCGCCACCCGAGGTCGCAAGGCTGCGTGTGCTTCCGGTTCAGACCGTCGGAAAGTCGAACGAGCATGTGTGGGCGCGTGGCACGATTTCGCTTTCGGCGGAAACAGCTTTGCGGGCATGGACCGAGATTGGCGAATCAATTGCGCGGAGCGGCGTCAGGAAGCTGATCATCGCCAACTCGCACGGTGGCAATCTTGATCTGGTTTCGATTGTCGCAAGGGAGTTGAGAGTGCGCTGCGGCATGCTTGTCGTGAAGTGCCAGTGGAACAGCTTCGGCCATCCCGAGGGCCTGTACTCGGCACATGAGCGCCAGTTTGGAATTCATGGAGGCGACGTCGAAACCTCGCTGATGCTGCATTTTCGGCCCGAGCTCGTCGACATGTCGCAAGCCGAGATTTTCTTGTCGACCGCCGAATCCGACCCTGTGCCGCCAACGGGCGCGATTTCCTACGGTTGGGCCGCCTGCGACCTAAGCCCGCATGGCGTTGTGGGAAATGCCGCCGCCGCAAGCGCTGCCAAGGGACGAGCAACGGCCCGTCATCAGGCGAAGGGATTTTCGGCGCTGGCCGACACGGTTTCCGGCATGAGGCTCGACAGGTTCACGCCAGCCGCCGCACCGAAGCAGGAAACGAACTGACAGAGAGATCGGATTGGAGGTCGCGTGTTTGCAATCGATCGGATTGGTTGACGTATCTACGGACAGGCGGCGGTTGCCGACAGGCGATTGCGGATTGTTGCCGTTTGCAGGCGGTTGTCCGTCCGACAGGTGGTGTCGTTT
>MKWU01001752.1_pt1 | contig 35789 bp, 28 predicted proteins | sample 809101 | NCBI WGS metagenome assembly MKWU01 (sample SAMN05860141, study PRJNA318959) | sponge metagenome | host: Aplysina aerophoba | place: Slovenia: Piran, Adriatic Sea, Gulf of Piran | collected 2013-05-07
TGCAGAAGGGGAACTTTACCTTCACGGCTGATTTCTTCCGCGTCAACATTGATGATCGACTCGCTCTGTCGCAGGAAGTCGCCCTGAGCGAATCCGAGATTGAAACCTTGCTGGCGGAAGGGATTCCAGAGGCGCGGAACTTCCCGGTGTTCCGCTTCTTCCTCAACGACTTCTCGACACTGACACAGGGCATCGACCTGATCTCGACGTATGTGGCGGGGCGGACCACAATCAATGCAGTCTTCAACTTCACGGACACGGAGGTGCACAACCTTCAGACGTCCGTGATCGACCAGTTCCGAATCACCACGCTGGAAGATGGGTTGCCGCGGACACGTTGGAATTTCACTGTCACACATGATGCCCGGCGTTGGAATTTCATGGGCCGAGTCAACTACTTCGGCCAGTTCTGGGACAGCGAGGACGGCCGGAACTCCGTCGGTCTCCCGGGCGGGCCCAGTCAGTCATGGATGTATCCCCACTACGGGGGCAAGGCTCTGGTGGACCTCGAGCTCGGCATACCGCTGGGCTCGAACACGCAGGTGGCCGTTGGCGGGGAGAACATATTCAATGTGTACCCCGACGTGAACCAGTTTGGCGCCATGACGGTCGGCAACTTGTACGGCCAGTTCTCGCCGTTCGGGTTCAATGGCGCCAACTTCTACGTTCGCCTCAACTACGGTTGGGGCAGCGGCCGCCCGGCGCAGAGAGCGTTTCAGGATCAAGCACATCCGGAACTTGATCGACACCGGGTCCGGCAAGAGGTCGTCGCGCAAATCGAGGAGCTTGACGCACTGCACGATGAGTTGATCGGCGAGCTAAAGGCGATCCAGGAGGCTCATACCGATCTGTGGCTGAAGCGCTGGGCCGGAGAGAAAGTGGCCAAGGCGGAGATGGCGAAAGAGCGAGAGATGGAGCTGTTGCGGGCAGGGCTGGCTCGCAGAGCCGTGACCGAAGACGTCGAACCTCTCGGAAGAATCGCCGAATCGAAGCAGTTGCAAGTCAGGGATCAAATCGCCGCTGCCAATCGGCAAAAGACCTGACGACGTGACCTGAACCGGCCGGCTGCACAGGACGCTTGCGTGTCGTGCGGCCGTGCCGGTCCGGCAGGGATACCCCGCAGAGCGGGGCAATGCAGGCTTTCTGCTTTGGCGGGAGAGCGAGACCCCGCTCCGCAGGAGACTCTCGCCTGCCACCCACCGGCCCATCGACCACATCCAGACGCGTCTCTCCTGGGAGGAGGCGATCCCTTCCCCCATACACCTCAAAGGGCTCGCTTCTATTTGTCCGCACGACAGTAACGAGATTCTTCACCGGTACGTTACATAAATAGGTTCATACTTAAGTGTCAGTCATGCAGTCCGATTGCACGCATCCGAAACGATCTTCCATGACAGTTCCCACGCAGCGCGGCACCATCCTGGTCGCCGCGCTTCTCGCCTCGGCCTCGCTGCCGGCTCAAGCGCAGCAAATCCCCGTATTCGAGGCCGAGGCCAACCTGATGGAGATCGAAGTCCGGGTAACGGATGGGCGGGGCCAAACAGTGGCAGGCCTTTCGAAGGAAGACTTCGAACTACTTGAAGCCGGCGAGCCCCAAGAGATCGCAACCTTCGAGTTCGTGACGCGTCCCGTCCCGAAGAGCCAGTCCGCCGATCCGGGCACTGCGCCGAGCCCAGTGGTGACCGATCCCCACGCGGCCGCCAACGAACTCCGCATGAGCACGTTCATCTACATCGCCACTCGCGGCCGCCGCGAAGACAAGCTGCGACTCGTGAACGCGATCAGGGAATTCATCGACGAGCAATTGGCTCCGGGCGTGTTCGTGTCGCTGGAGGGGGCTCCGTTCACCCAGTCGGAGAGCGAACTCAACGCGCGCCTCGACGAGATGCTCGAGGGAGGAATGGGTGGCACGGGCACGGGCTTGGTCGACACGGTCGCAGTGGACCTGTCCCGCGAGTTCGAGCATTCCAGCGCCTTTGACGAACTCCTCGCAGAGTCGAACGAGGAATTCGGCGAGCAGATGGAAGCAATCACGGACAACGCCGCATATTATCGCCGGCTGCGGATGTACGAATACATCGACTTGATCAAGGCTATGAGCATCTATCCCGGGCGGAAGCTTGTCGTGATGTTCGCAAGCGGGTTGAAGATCGACGAGGAAAACATGGACATGATGGAGTTGCTCGAGCACGAGGCGACCAAGAACCGCGTCCGGTTCTACGTGTCCGATGTTGCCGGGCTCAGCGCGGCCGCGCCCGGCGGCACCGCCGAAACCAGCGGTAGCTTCAGTTCCTTGATGGGCGATCCCCTAAACAATGGGTTCATGGCGCAAATGGAAAGCCGCCAGGACAACCAGGACGGATTGTGGGAGCTGGCGCGCCGCACAGGAGGCCGCGCCGTACTGAACAGCAACGACTTCGGCGAAGTATTCGACGTCGTCAATCGCGAGAGTGGCGACTACTACCTGCTCGGCTACTACACCGAGGATCGGGAGCAGCGCGGTCGGTTCCGCCGGCTGCGCGTGAAGGTCCGGCAAAGCGGGCTGAGGGTCAGCCACCAACGTGGCTTCTACGAGGAGCGGCCGTTCAAACAGTTGAGCAAGGACGAGCGCAACCTCCGCATGCATCAGGCTCTGACGTTCGACACGCCCTACTTGGACCTCCCTCTCGAAGTTGACCACGAGTTCTTCCGGGACTCCGCCGGCTCGGCCACCCTGATATACAGCGTGGGACTGCATACGGCCGACATCCCATCGATATCCACGAAGAAAGGCGAACAGGTCAAGCTCACGATCATCGCCCAGGCATCCGTGGTGGACCCCCGGGTTGAGGCCAATGAAGATCCCGGGGTCACGACTGACGGAGAGGCCGAGGCACAGGTCCCGGGCCAGCGCTACCTCGACGAGAAGCGCTTCGAAATGACAGTGGATGCGGCGTCACACGAACATCTGAGCACCGATCCAAACTCGTGGCTGCACTACGGCTCGCAAATGCGATTGCCGCCAGGACTGTACGACTGGAAAGTAATCGTCCGAGACGATCTCTCGGGCACGCTCGGAAGCTACCAGACCCAGCTCCGCATCCCGGAAACCAGCCAGAACCTGGGGGCAAGCACGCTGCTCCTGACAGGCCGCATCGATGATGTCAGTGGATCGTCCGCGAGCAAGAAGAAAGACAAGCAGCCTGTCGAAGACGTCCTCGTGGTTGCTGGAAGCCGCTTCTACGCGATCTCGGCCAAGACGTTCCGGCAAGGCGACCCGTTCTTCCTGCTTTACGACGTCTATAATCCCGACGAATCCTCGCTGACTGAACCGCCGAGCCCGATGATCGCGCTATACCGTGAACGCGAGCGAGTCCCGCAGCTGCCGGTCACGGGCTATCAGTCGGTTGTCGAACCCGAAGCCAATCGGCTTCGGCAACTGGCGGCGCTGAACACGGGAGAACTGGAGGCCGGAGAGTACACGATTGTCGCGATGCTGCCTTCTGAATCGACCTCCCGCCCCGTCATCTTCCGAAAATTCACTCTCCTACCGGCGATGACGGAATAATCGGTCGCCATTGGAACTGGGCCGAGCCCGGAATTGGGTTCATTCCCGAGATTGTGGGACACCCGGCGCTTTCAGTTGATAACCCCAGGGAGCAGTGGAACTTGCATGGCCGATCAGCTTCTCGACAAGCAGGGCCACCAGCAGCTTGCCGTAGAGCCATGCTTTGGCGCCCTCGTCGTCGCGCTTTGGCAAATGACCTAGCTGCGCGATGGACTTGAAGCGCCTGAAAGCCAGCTCGACCTGCCATCCGATCCGGTACCACTCCAGGATGTCCACGTCCGTGAAACCCGCTACGGGAAACGTCGAGAAGACGGTCACGTGCTTGCCGAACTCGAAGGATTCCGGCTGGAGCGGCTGGTCCCGGCGTAGACCCTCCATCCGCAAAGTCTGGTGTGCAAGCCATATTCCCGCCTCGGATTTGCGCAGCGCGCAAACCCGACCCTCAACTGCTCCGCCCTTCTGATCGACGGCCTTTGCCCTCCAGGACTGGACCGCCCCCGCACTGCGGACAGACTGCAAGGCCGTGAGTATGTCAAATGGCCGGCCTTCGTGCGTGCGCAAGGTCAACATTTCGGCGTCCAAGGGCACTATGACTCGCCCCCCCGCGGTGGCTACGTGATGGATGTCGGCTGCGGTCGAGTATGGCCAACTGGCCAGTACATGATCGCCCTCCTTGATGGAAAGGCTCGAAAGCGACTCGCCCCTGGCCCTCCCCTCCATTTCAGTCACCTTGAAGGAATCGCAATTCAGGGAGGGTAGCCGCAAGCTGTAGTGAATGCGCCACTGTGACCCCGTCTTGCCGGCCTCCTTGACCGTCGCCGTATCGACCGCCCGGACCTGAAAACCGCTGGTCTTCGACAGATCGACTCCGCGCTCCCGCAACAGGTCAATACAGAGCGCCCGCAACCACTCCTTCGACTTCTTCAGCCGCTTCCACAGGGCCACTGCGGACAGATCAGCGAGCTTCGAGTCCTTGGCTTGCGCCGCGGCCTCACGTAACGAGTGCTCGGATCCGAGATAAAGCAGGAGGACCCTCAGCAGGGTCTCTTCCGACTTGTCCTTCCGGAGACCCTTCAACGCCCCAGTCTCCGCGGCCAACGCCCGCCAATCAGCGGGCAGGAACGACACCAGCAGGCGCCAATCCTCTGTCACAGGTTTCCACTTTCGCAACTCATCGTGTTCCCGCTATACGTTCACTCCTTGAACAAGTTAACAGTCAATTGGATTTGATGCAACTAATTCAAATGGGACGCTCCTTGCGACCATTTGACATCTGGCTCTCCGACTGCGCCGCGGCGGGCTTATGGACACCACCTCGATGAGCAAGCTCCGGGTGCTGACGAGAGGGACAAGTGGTCAACGAGTCGCCGCTTCCGGGAGATCCCAGTGGTGGTCTCGAACGAAGTTACGCTAGCCCGAAGATCACACCCTATCGCGAGCACGCACGAATCCAGCAACTGCCAGTCAAGGGCTGTTGGGCGGTTGTCGAGGCCGAAGCCAACCGGCTTCAGTAGTTGGTGGCGCTAGACCCGGAAGAACTGGAGGCCGGCGAAGATACGATTGCCGCGATGCTGCCATCCGACTCAAGCACGCGCCCAATCACCTTCCGGAAGTTCACTCTCCTCCCAGCGAGTGCGGAATGATCGGTCGCCGTCGGAACCGGGCTCAACCGTCGAGACACTCGAAGACCCGGCGGTAGAACTGCGGGTGCGACTCCCAAGTCTGGGCGCTGACGATGTTCCCGTCGCGCACGGCCTGCTTCGTCGAGTACGTGGCTCCTGCCCGCTCCGCCTCGGATCGCACATGCTCGTAGCAGGTCACGGTTCGTCCCTGTAGGAGGTTGGCAGCCACGAGGATCTGGATGCCGTGGCAGATTGAGAAGACAGGCTTTCGCTGGCTCGCGAACTCGCGCACAATCTCGATCACGCGCGGTATGTGCCGCAGGAACTCGGGAGCCCGGCCCCCGAGCAGCAGCACTGCGTCGTATTCGTCGACGGAAACATCGTCGAACGCGATGTCCGCCGACACTCCGTATCCCTGCCGCTCGATATACGTGTCCCATCCCGGTTCGAAGTCATGCATCACGAGGTGCAACCGACGCGCCGAGGGTGCCGCGACCACGGGTTCGTGATCGGCCTCCTCGAAGCGATGCAGTGCATACAGGGTCTCGTAGCTCTCGCCCGAATCCCCGGTAACCAGTAATATTTTCTTCGACATACCTGACGATTCTAGCTTCCCGGCGGGCGACGGGCTCAGAGTCCGCGCAGGAACATGTTTTGTTCCCGTTCCCTGCCGATCGTCGTGCCCGGGCCGTGGCCGCAGACAACTTCCACGGAATCGTCCAGGGCCAGTAACTTGGTCTTGATCGAACTCAGGATCTGGTGGTGGTCCCCTCCCGGAAGATCAGTGCGGCCGATCGAGTCGCGGAACAGGGTATCCCCAGCCAGGAGCCTGTTCACTGACGGAATCAGCAGGCTCACGCTGCCTTGGGTGTGGCCCGGCGTGTGGAGCACGTCGAACCGCGTTCCCGCAAGATCGAGCGTATCTCCGTCCTTGAGCGTGGCATCGATTTCAACGCCTTCCGGCTCCGGCATGCCGACCCATGCGGCCTGCCGGTCCAGGTAGCCAACCAGAGCTAAATCGTTTTCGTTCATTAGCACGGGGGCGCCAGTCTTGGCGCGCAGCTTGCCGGCACCGCCGATGTGATCGATATGAGCGTGCGTGACAACGATCCACTTGACCGTCAGGCCATGCTCCTCGAGCACGGACTCGATGCGTTCGATTTCAGCACCTGGATCGATCACGATCGCTTCGCGCGTCTCCTCGTCGCCAATCACGGAGCAATTGCACTGCAACGGCCCGACCGGAAAAACCTCGTGAATCATCGTTGGTATGCTAGCAATCGCAGGTGCGGGGCTACGAAGCACTGAGGCAAGCCGCCGCATGGCGTGATCTTTCCTCGCGGGGCAGGCTCAAGGCGACAGGGGCCGATCGCGCCCGCCTCATTCATGCTATCGCGAGCAATGCCGTCGAGAGTCTTGCTCCGGGGCAGGGCGTGTATTCCTTCTTCCTGGACGCCCAGGGGCACATCCAGGCAGACAGCAACATTTTCGTTCACGATGACCATCTCGTCATCGACTCCGAGCCTGACGCCGCTCGCTCCCTTCTCAGCCACATCGAGAGCTACATCATCATGGACGACGTGACGCTGGAGGACATCGGTCCCTCGACCGCGTTGCTGGAAGTTGCCGGACCCTCCTCTCGGGACATCGTGGCAAGCCTCAGCCAGCAGCTTCCCGATGCGCCCCTGGCGTTCGTCAAGGCCAACTCGTTCACCATCTACCGGGCTCCGATCGGCGCGGTCGAGGGATTTCGAATCTCCGCCCCGCTCTCGGATCGCGATCGGCTGATCGACAAACTGGAATCGCGCGGCGCCGCCCCCGCTTCGGAAGAGTCTGGGGAAGCGCTGCGAGTGCTCCACGGAATCCCGCGGTTTGGCGTGGACTTCGGTCCCAGAAACATCCCCCATGAGACACAGCAGCTTCAGGCTGTCTCGTTCACCAAGGGATGCTACACGGGCCAGGAAATCGTCGAGCGGGTGCGCTCCCAGGGCAGGGTCAGGCGCCTGCTGGTGGGTGTCGAATTGGATTCCGCGAAACTACCCCAGGACCTGACCGTCCGCTACGACGGTGCCGAGGTGGGAGTCCTGACCTCGCCGACGCCCGGAACGGCGAACGGTGACAATGGCCGCGGATTTGCGATCGTGAAGAGACTGGCCGCCGTGCCTGACACGGTGGTGCGAGTAGGCGAGACTACGGGAACGGTAACAGATGTCGCAAGAAGGTGACCATCAGGGGGTCTGGCGCATACAGGCGCTAACTGAGAGGCACTGAACAGTGGTCTTGCCGCGATTCAGAGGGCGATGAAGGACTCGGTCGCCTGGTACAACAAGCACGCGAGTGCAGTTACGCCAAAGTACGAATCGGTGAATCCGGATTCCCTGCATGACTGGATGACGGACCTGCTGCCCGAGCCGCCAGCCCTCGTGCTGGATGTCGGATCGGGGACCGGGCGAGACGCAGCTTGGTTCGCAAGCAAAGGCTTTGACGTGTTCGCCGTGGAGCCTTCCAGGGCAATGCGTGAGATCGCCTGCACGCTCCACCCCTCGGCCTCCGTGTGCTGGATGAACGACTCGCTTCCCGGACTGGACAGTACGTACCGAAAGGGCGTGTCGTTCGACATGATTCTAGTGAACGCGGTGTGGATGCATCTCCCACCCGGCCAACGTCAGAGAGCATTTCGGAAGCTCGTCAACCTTCTCAAACCAGGAGGCATCGTCGTCATTTCTCTGCGGATCGGCCCGACAGACGCGGATCGCGAAATGTACCCAATCGATGGTAACGAGATCCCATCACTTGCCAGGAATCACGGAACGATCGTCCAACGCGAGACTAGTCGCAGCGATTTGCTGGGCAGGGAAAGCGTTCATTGGACAAACTACGCGCTACGGCTCCCGGACGACGGAACTGACGCACTTCCTCTGTTGCGGCATGTGATCCTGAACGACAGCAAGAGTTCTACCTACAAGCTTGGTCTGCTCCGCTCGGTCTGCCGCATTGCCGACGGTGCCGCTGGACTGACCCGACGGTTGGACGATGACTGGGTCTCTGTTCCCCTCGGATTGGTCGCGCTGACCTGGCTCCGACTGTACAAGCCGCTGCTCGATAACGACTTTCCGCAGAGCCCCCAGAATTTCAAGGGTGGGCTACGGCTGGGGTTCGCGGGATCGGCCTTCGAGAAGCTCGCAGCTTTCTCAAACCTCGATCTGCGAGTTGGGATGCGGGTCGGCGAGTCCAGCGTGGGCCCCCTTCATCATGCACTCCGTGACGTCGCCAAGACGATCCAAAAGATGCCCGCGAAACACATGACGTTTCCGGACGGCAAGCCGATTCTCCCAGTGAGGCTCACCGGGTCCGGGCTCCACGCCCCCAATACCTTGGTCCTGGACGAAGACTATCTTCGAAGCTTTGGAGAGATGTGGGTCCCATGGAGGATCTGGCAGTCTCTCCAACGATTTACGGTTTGGGTCGAACCGGCTCTCGTCGAGGAGTGGATTCGGTTGATGCAGCAATACGGCAAACGCCAGGACCGGGTCCTTCCGAAGGACCGCTTGGCGGCCGCGATGACCTGGGCCGACCCGACGAGAGATGTGGGTCTTGCCAGGCAGCGCGCTGGGCAACTGCTCGGCTCAAGGAAGCTGTACTGCGTTTGGAGCGGCAAGGCGCTGTCACGGAACTCTCTCAACATGGACCATTGCTTCCCGTGGTCGGCATGGCCATGTTCAGACTTGTGGAATCTGATGCCGACGAACCATATCGTCAATATGCGCGAGAAGAAAGCGCAATTGCCCAGCGCTCACCTGATGGTGGCAGCCCGAGATCGAATCATGTCATGGTGGGAAGCCGCGTATGGCTCCTCAGACCCAGCGATTCACGAGAGATTCGTGATCGAGGCGACCTCAAGTCTACCCGGTATCGAACAACCTTCCTCGACCGATCTAGACAAACTCTTCGGCGGTGCGCTCGCACAACGGGCGCGACTCCGGAACGATCAGAAAATACCCGAATGGACTGGAGACAAGTACCTCTAATGCTCATTGGCGTATGTCGTAGCGAGCCCTTGGCCGGGACAGATACTTCACGCTGCATGGCTGTCAAACTGCGAGACTGATCCTTGCCGGGATACACGAAAGTGACTACCTTCGGATGCAACCGGTGGAAGCCGTTTCGAACAGTTCGTCAACGGCCGCGCCCTGTGCTAATCTCATGCCTCCCGCAATGATCGAATCCTGGGGACAGACCCACGTAGGGCTGGTTCGGCGGAACAACGAGGATTCGTATGACTGCGTGCCGGAAATCGGCTTCTTCGTGGTCGCCGACGGCATGGGTGGCGCCAATGCCGGCGAGAGGGCTTCGGCGATCGCGGTTCGCACGCTGGCGGACCGCGCGCGGGCTGCCGGAAACGCCCTGGACGCTGGCACAGTGGTCGAGGCGATCGAACTCGCCAACCGCTGCATCCGTAGGGAAGCCCAGAACGATCCGGCACTGGATGGCATGGGAACAACCGTCACGGCCGCGCTCGTGCGCGAAGGCAAGGCATGGATCGTTAACGCCGGAGACAGCCGGGCCTACCGGCTGTCGGGCGGCAAGCTGGAATGCCTGACGGAAGATCACACCTGGGTCCGCGAATACGCTCAATCCCTCAGCCCGGAGCAGGTGAAGCACCATCCGTACCGGCATGTGCTGACCAAGGCTGTCGGTGCCGAGAGCACGGTGAATGCCGACACGGTCGAGGCGGACTTCACGGCGGGCGACATCCTGCTGCTATGTAGCGACGGCCTGCATGGTGAGGTTTCGGCCGAGGCGATTTCCGAGGCTCTTGCCAGTGATGCGAGTCTGGAAAGCAAGGCAGCCGCGTTAATCCAATCCGCGCTGGGCCGCGGTGCCCCGGACAATCTCACGATCGTTCTGGTCCGTGAGCCCGAGGACGAGACAACGGGATAAGAGCGCCTGGCAGTCCGGCCTAGGTCAGATCCTCACAACGCTCCGTCAAGGCGTCAATGCGATCCATGTCGAGGGCATAGCCGAGCCCGGCCAGGTCGCGCATCCCGATGGTGCCATCAGGGGAGACCTCGACCGCTGGCTCGATGATGTCTTGCTTCCAATAGCGCTTGGACGCGGACACGTCCCCGGGCAGCGTGAAGTTCTCCAGCGACGATAGGGCGATATTGTGAGCCCGGCCGATTCCGGACTCGAGCATGCCCCCGCACCAGACTGGCACGCCGGCGTCTCGGCAAGTGTCGTGGATGCGGATTGCCTCGGCATACCCCCCGACTCGCCCCAGCTTGATATTGACGATGCGGCACGCGCCGAGCCGAATCGCCTGGGCTGCCTGATGGTCGGTGCGTATGCACTCGTCAAGGCAGATCGGAGTCCGGAGTTCCCGCTGAAGGGCCGCGTGATCGAAGATCTCGTCATGCCCCAACGGCTGCTCGAGCATCATCAGGTCAAATTCGTCAAGGGCCTTGAGTACCTGCAGGTCATCCAGGGTGTACGCCGAGTTCGCATCCGCCATCAACAGCACCTCTGGAAATCGCTCACGCACGGCTCTGACGACCTCCACGTCCCATCCCGGCTTGATCTTGATCTTGATCCGCTGGTAGCCCGCTTCCACCTCGATTGCGATGAGATCGAGCAACGCAGGTACAGTGTCCTGAATGCCGATGGACACGCCGGAGGACGTCTCGTCCCGCGTACCCCCGATGAGCTGCCACAGGGGTTGCCCGGTCCTGCGGGCTTCCAATTCCCAGCAAGCGGCCTCCACGCCTCCGCGCGCCATGCGGTGACCCCGGACGACCGCCATCAGGCTCCCGATCTTGTCAGCCGAAGAGAATTCGGTGCCCAGAACACGGGGACCGGCGAAATCCCGCAGCACGAGCCATGCCGCGTCCACCCACTCTTCGTTGTAGAAAGGCGCTTCCCCGCAGGTGACCTCTCCCCACCCGACGGCACCATCCCCATCCTCGACCTCGACGAGAACGATGCGGCGTTCATGGGTGCGCCCGAAGCTGGTCTCGAAATGGTGGACCAGCGGCATGCGAATCTGTCGCAGGCGGATCCTCTTCAGCCGCATCGGCCCCTCCCGTTAGCGCCGCTGGCAGCGCGGGCAGTAGTGAGTGCTGCGCTGCGCCACCAGAATGCGTCGCACCGGTGTCGCGCAGGTCGGGCACGGCTGGCCGGTCTTGCGGTAGACCTGGACCTGCAACTGGAAGTACCCGCGGCTTCCCTGCCCGTCAACGAAGTTGTCTATGGTGGTGCCTCCCGCCTGGATGGCGTCGCGCAATACCGCCTGGATCGCGCCGTGCAGATCGCGTGCCTTCCTCCGGCTCAGCGACGCGCCGAGACGCTCTGGGTGCAAGCGAGCGCGGAACAGCGCCTCGTCCGCGTAGATGTTGCCGAGCCCCCGGAGGAACTCCTGGTCCAGAAGCAACGCCTTGAGCCGTTTCCTGCGCCCCGATAGGCTCGACGCGAACTCGTCGAAATTGATTTCCAGTGGTTCCGGGCCTAGCTGGGCAAGGCGGGGCGGCAGTTCCTCGGACCACTGCCAGCGCCCGAATTTGCGCGTGTCGTGGAATACCAGCGTCGTGCCCCCTTCCAATTGCATTTCGGCCCGGGTGAAGCGGCCGGGCATGGCATTCAACAGCAGGTTCCCGGTCATCCGCAGGTGAATCACGAGCACTGACGGTCGCCCGTGCTTGCGGAGCCGGAACACCAGGTACTTGCCGTGGCGGTCGAGCCGCTCGATCTCTTGGCCAGCCAGTATCGCCGCGGTCTGGTCCGCGTCGCCTGCGCAGGTGCGCGTCCAGTAAAACCGGACAGCTGCGATGCAACCGCCTTCGACGGCGGGCGCGAGCGTCCGCCGCACCGTCTCGACTTCAGGCAGTTCAGGCATAGGGTGCTCGGTTGCAATGGCGCTCAGCGAGGAGGATCAACCCTTGAGACCGTTCAGGGATCACGCGACAGCACCCACCAACGCTGGCAGGATTGTGCCGATCTCTCCCCTCAGAACAGCGTCCGCTATGGGATCGAGCGGAGTTGGGTCGCGGTTAACGATTACCAGGCGCGCACCGGCGTGCTTGGCCACGCGCGGAATGGATGCCGCCGGCTCGACAACCAGCGACGAGCCGACCGCCAATAGCAACTCGCAGTTCTCGGCGGCGTCCTGGGCCTGCTGCATCACATCCCATGGCATGGACTGGCCGAAGGAGATCGTTGCGGGCTTGAGCAGCCCTTCACAAGCCTTGCAGCGAGGCGCTCGCTCTCCGCCCAGTACGCGCTCGCAAGCCTCGTCGGAGGTGATCCGGTCCCCGCATTCAAGGCAGACCGCCTCGGTCGTCGTGCCGTGCAGCTCGAGCACCGTTTCTGGCGGCAGCCCGGCCCGCTGATGCAAGCGCTCTATGTTCTGGGTGACCAGCGCCACGAGCTTGCCGCTACGATGCAACTGGACAAACGCGTGATGCCCGGCGTTCGGGCGAGCCTCGCGCATGGCCGGCCAGGCAGCGACCTTCTGGCGCCAGTACTCGATCCGATCCTCCTCGCTCGAGAGGAACGACTGGAAATCAACGATTCGGTTCGTGGCCCAGACGCCATTCGGGCTACGAAAGTCGGGGACACCGGACTCAGTCGAGATGCCGGCGCCTGTGAACCCGACAATCCGGGTCGCGCCGAAAACCCACCCGCGGACGGTATCGACATCCATTCCGCGCATCCTAGCATGCAGGGGATATTCCGATTCGGGGAGCGACGGCCAATCGCGGGGGCAATGCGAGGTATCCCCGGAAAACGGACATCCACCCATGGCGGCCCGCGCTACGATGGGCTTTCGAGGAGCATATGTTCGAGTTTCGAGGCGTTGACTTCATGGAGTTCGATTCGCTGCTTAGCGAAGAGGAGTTGATGGTGCGGCAGACGGCCCGCCAGTTCGTCGAAGACCGGTTCATCCCCCAGATCACGCAGCACTTCCGAGACGGCACGTTCCCAAACGAACTGACCGCGCCAATCGCTGAACTGGGCTTCTTTGGAGCCAATCTGGAGGGCTACGGCTGCGCGGGGCTGAGCAATGTCGAGTACGGGCTCGTCATGCAAGAGCTCGAGCGAGGCGACTCCGCGCTGCGCAGCTTCGTCTCGGTGCAGAGCAGCCTCGCGATGTACGCCATCTACTCCTGCGGATCGGACGAGCAGAAGGAGCGCTGGCTCCCCAAGATGCAGCAAGGCCAGGTGATGGGGTGCTTTGCGCTGACCGAGCCCAACTTCGGATCCAATCCAAGCGGCATGCTGACACGTGCCGTGCGGGACGGCCACAGCTACGTGCTCAACGGCGAGAAGACCTGGATCACGAACGGCTCTCTGGCGGACCTGGCGGTCGTCTGGGCAAAGCTCGAAGACAGCGACCGCATCCAGGGGTTTCTCGTGGAAACGGACACGCCGGGGTTCACGGCCGTGGACCTGCACAACAAGCTTTCGATGCGTGCCTCGACAACGTCGAGCGTGGGACTGAGCAACGTCCGGATCCCGGCCGGGAACATCCTGCCCGACGGCAAGGGCCTGAAGGCCGCCCTGGGTTGCCTGACCAACGCCAGGCTGGGAATCGCCTGGGGCACGATTGGGGCGGCCATGGCCTGCTACGACTGCGCGCGGCAGTACACGATCCTGCGAACCCAGTTTGATGATCGGCCGATCGCCTCTCACCAACTAGTTCAGAACGAACTCGCCTGGATGATCACCGAAATCACCAAGGCGCAATTCATCACGCTGCAGGTCACGCGCCTGAAGGACAAGGGCCGGCAACACCACGCCCACGTCTCGATGATCAAACGCAATAACGCCGCGATAGCGCTGGAGGTCGCGCGCCGGGCCCGTGATCTGCTGGGGGCCAATGGCATCACCGACGAGTACCCGATCTTTCGGCACATGTGCAACCTCGAGACGGTCAAGACCTACGAAGGAACGCACAACATCCATACGCTGATTCTCGGATCGCACGTCACTGGGATCCAAGCGTTCACGTAGCACCGGTTGCGACCAACCGTGGTGCCGACACCGATTCTTGCCGTCCCCTCTTTCGGTCAACCCCAGATCATTATCTAAAACACTGAACAATAGATACTTACTGCTCACACTCCGTGCGGAACAGCTATCCGTGCGGGTAACCGTCGGGCGGGCTGTGGGAGTTGACAAGGGCAGCGGTTCGCGCCGAACGTTACCGAACGAAGCCTCAGGAGGCGGTCGAACCCGCGAGGCTGGAATGGCGATGCCTGGATGCTGTTGCGGCCTCGGTCTGGCAGCCGGTGGTGGCAAGCACCGCCGCGGTCCCCGTGTCGTATGCAAGAGGGTGCGGGCGGTCGCGGTGGCGGCCAACGAGCCAATGCTGTAACGTAGACGCAATGTTGGAATGGGCACCAGCTGAGGTGCGGGCTCTCGGCGTCCTGATTGCTTTTTTTGCGCTGCTGGCAACGCTCGCGTACAGGTGGCTTGTCGGGCACCGGCGGGACTTCCAGATGCTCTTGGAGCGGATAGACAAGGAGACCGAGAGAAGGCAGCGGGAGACCCGGGAGATCACCGAGCGCATTGACCGGGAAGCGGCAGAGCGCCAGCAGGCATTCGACAAGAGGGCCGAGAGAAGGCAGCGGGAGACCCGGGAGATCACCGAGCACATTGACCGGGAAGCGGCAGAGCGCCAGCAGGCATTCGACAAGAGGGCCGAGAGAAGGCAGCGGGAGACCCGGGAGATCACCGAGCGCATTGACCGGGAAGCGGCAGAGCGCCGGCAGGCATTCGACAAGAGGGCCGAGAGAAGGGAGCGGGAGACCCGGGAGATCACCGAGCGCATTGACCGGGAAGCGGCAGAGCGCCAGCAGGCATTCGACAAGGAGGCCGAGAGAAGGGAGCGGGAGACCCGGGAGATCACCGAGCGCATTGACCGGGAAGCGGCAGAGCGCCAGCAGGCATTCGACAAGGAGGCCGAGAAGCGGGAACGGGCGATCCAGGCAGCCTTGGAGCGGAGTGACAGGACTTTCGAAACGCTGACGGCCCGGGCCAACGAACTGACGAAGGAGTTGGCAGGCATCGCCCAGCGCACTGCGCGCAGCGAGGGAACGCTGGAGGCGCTGGCCGCCGGGGAGCCTCGCACGGGATCGAAGTCCACGTCAGCTGCGGACGAGCCCCGCACGGTGGCCGCTCAGCAAGTTCCTGGCGAGCCGCCCGCGGAATGAAATCGTGTGCACTCGCCAAGCTCCGGGTGGCAATGCCCTTGGCGGCAGCGGCCCGCATTCCGATGCCGCCAAGGGCCGGCCGGGCCGACACCTGTATCGGGCACGGCTTTGCACGCATCGATTGCCGCGGCCCTGTGGCACGAGTCCCCGTCCCTGATGCATTCCGGGACCGTGCATCTCCGCGCTCGCCCCAGCCTCCTGGCCGTTCCGACGCGAACCACAGACCTCGGCTCTCCCCTGACGGTTACCCGTGCGGAACCGCATTCTCGCCGAGCCATCAGGCTGCTACAGTCTGCGATATGCGTTCACGACACATGCACCAAACTCGGCTTCTCCGTCGGGTCCGGTGGACGAGGACAGCCTGGAGCCCTCCCTGCTGAGCGGCGATTTCAGCGGAAGCGCGGCTTTCTGGAAGGACACAGAGCGCGAACGGGTGCTGCTCTACTCGCAGCCCTATCTCGAGAACCGACTGATCCTCGTCGGACGGCAAGGCAGCGACGTGTCTGCAAATTCGCTGGCCGACCTCGCCGGCAAACGGATCGCCCTGGTTGCCGGGTACGCGTATGGCAGGCGGTCGCGACGGGGGAGGGACCGATCTTTGTTGGCTCGCACAGCAAAGAGGACAGCGTCGCAAGACTCCTCAACGGTGAGGCAGACTACACGCTAATGGATGACCTGATCATTCAGTATCTCGTCAGCCACCACGAAGAAGAGGTTCGAAAGCGGTTAGCGTTCGGCTCGACGCCGCTGATCACACGCTCGCTTCACCTTGCCGTCAGCCGGACGCTTCCAGACGCCGAGTCGATCATTTCGGGGTTCAACACGGTGGTGGTGGACGTGATGGTCGACGGCAGCTATCATCGCCTGCTCCGTCTCGACTGGATTCATGCGGACATCGACGGGGACGGTTTCAGGGAGTTCCTGCCTCACGACGATCAGACTGGCCCGGACGAGCCGAAGCGTCCCTACACGCTCTTCTCCGCGACGGGCGCCGCATCCGCGGAGCCCGAAAAGAAGCGGCGCTTCTACTTGGGCGGCAAGATCTACGAAGGCTGGTCCACCATACCCGCGCAGTTCAAGGCCCCGGACTACAGCAGACCCGGGCCGAGTCGACACGCGGTCAGGATCTTCAGCTTCACTTGGTAGCGGTAGCTCATCCACTGGGGCCGCGTCACAGGATTGCGTAGAAGGATCCCGGCCCGGGACTCTAGGTCAGGCGGCCAGGTCGCGCAAGTCATCGACCAGGACGTCCGGAGGATGTCGCTCGAAATCCTCCGGCCGCAGCCCGAACGTGACGCCGGCACACGCAATTCCCGCGTTCCGCGCCGTGAGTACGTCCACCGAACTGTCGCCGACCATCAGCGACTGGCCGGGGCCGAACCCCAGTTCTTTCATGATGAGCCGCAGGCCATAGGGATCGGGCTTCTTGGTCTCGAAGCTGTTGCCGCCGTAGATGCGGGAAAAGCAGTCCGCGACCCCCAGCCCGGCAACCAGGTCCCGGCTAAACACTACCGGCTTGTTCGTGAGGACGGCCATCGTCTTGCCCGCGGAGCGCCACGCTTGAAGCGCTTCGTGGACGCCTGGATAGAGCCTCGTATTGACGAGCATGTTGTCCCGGTAGTAGCGCAGGAAGAACAACAGGCCCTGGCGCACATCCTGGTCGGAGGCGCCAGGTCCGAGAGACCGGCGGATGAGCATTTCCGCACCGTTGCCGACGTACGATGCGACCTGCTCGATGTCCAAGGGGTCGAGTCCGGCCCGGGCGCGGGTGGCGTTCACCGAGAGCGCGAGGTCCAGCGAGGAGTCGATTAGTGTCCCGTCCAGATCGAAGACGAGCAGGTCATAACTGGCTTCCAACGTGCGCAGACCCGTCAATCGTCGAGCAACGGCTCGATTCCCCGCTTCAGGTCCTCGAAGATCTGCTCGGGCGGCCGAGTCGCATCTACTACAGAAAAACCGTATTCCTCGGCTAACGAATCCAGCACCTCAATCAACTTGGTCTGGTAGCCGACGAAGCTCTCGTAACGGTCCTTGCCGTAGGGCACGTCCATGCCGCTTTCCCAGTAGTCGAAATAGAGATTGCCACGAACAACCCGCGCGAGCACTTCCTTGACAGGAGCCCGCAGGTAAAAGGTGGCGTGCGGGGCGATGGCGAAACCGGCAACCCGCTCGAGCCACTCGGCATCCTGGTGCCGTGCCACGGCGCGCGCAATCACCGAATAGAAATACCGGTCCGTCAGCACGATGAATCCAGCCCTCAAGGCGGGGATCATGGTGTTCTCCAGCCGGTCCGCGAAATCGGCCATGTAGAACAAGGCCATCGTGAGCGGGCCGAGCGTATGTCCGCTCTTGGCTTCCCGGATTCCGTCCTTGGTCAGCGCCGCGCGCGCCATGCCGGTATCGGCTACCGCGAATCCGCGCTCCTCGAGCCAGGCGCGCAGCATCTGCACCTGAGTGCTGCGGCCTATCGAGTCCGGGCCCTCGATCACGATCAGCTTGCCCTGCAGGTCCGACACGTCGACCCCTGGCAGGGCGTCATCGTAGAATCGCAGCGGCTTCTTCCTGTGCATTTCCTGGATCACTCCGTCGGCGACCGCAATACGTCTCGTTCGAGGGCATCGCCTATGTGTTGAAGGACGATCTGGCGAACCTGTTTCTGCTGCTTCTTGATCGACTGGGTCGCATCGATCACGTGGAAGCCCATCTCCTCCGCCATCGAATCATACTCCTCGAGAATGCGCTGCTGAAACAAGGCGAAGCTTTCCTCGATGTCGGGACTGAGACCGAGGTCCATGCCGGCCTCGTAGTACTTTAGGGCCGCCCTGCCTCCCAGTATCCGCTTCAGCGCGACACCCAATGGCACCCGGAAGTAGAATGCCAGGTCCGGCTGGATGGCAACGCGATAGAGGTTCCGCACCCAGTCTCGGCGCACGCCCCGCGCGGCATCCCTGGCGAACGCGGTGAACGCATAGCGGTCCGCACAGACGACGGCTCCCGCCTCCAGCATCGGCCGGATGCGCCGCTCGAGCCTGTCCGCAAAGTCCGTGGCGTGGATCAGGCTGAACGTCGTGGGCGTGAACATCTGCTTTTTCTTGCCCTGGCGCGTCGTGCCTCGCACGATCGAGGAAGAGTTCCACTCGCTGAATGAGACAACCAGGTTCTTGGATCGCAGCCACTGGCTGAGCAAGGACAACTGAGTCGATTTGCCGGACCCGTCGATCCCCTCGACGATGATGAGCTTGCCCGGGAAGAGGTTGGGGCGAAACTGCGGCATAAGAGCGATTCAATCAACTGTAGCAAAGCAATGTGACAACAAGATGTCCCCGAGCGGCCCGCCCGCCGAATGGCTCTGCTGTGACGAAATGCGTGGCGGGGAAGCGGTCTGTAAGATTGGATGAGTGCTGGAATCGCGGATCAACGCCCTCTATGACCGCAACCCGGAATCATACTCGCACCAGGATCTAGAGACCTTCCGGGAGTTCAAGAAAGGGCTCAACAACGGCACCGTTCGCGCCGCCGAACCTGACAAGCAAGCGGCCCCGCACGGCTGGCGCGTCAACGCGTGGGTCAAGCGCGGCATCCTCGTGGGCTTCCGCATGGGCAGGAGCGTTGACATGTCCGATGCCGGCAGCCGGTTCCGGTTTATCGACAAGTCGACCTATCCGCCGCGCGACCTTTCCGTCGAGGAGAGCATTCGCGTGGTGCCGGGAGGATCCAGCTTGCGGGACGGTTGCTACCTGGGCCGGAGCGTCACCTGCATGCCGCCGATGTATATCAACGTCGGTGCCTACGTGGACGACGGGACGATGGTCGATTCCCACGCCCTGGTAGGCAGTTGCGCGCAAATCGGCAAGAACTGTCATCTCAGCGCCGCGGCGCAGGTGGGCGGTGTGCTGGAACCGATCGGTGCGCTTCCTGTAATCGTCGAAGACAATGTCCTTGTCGGCGGCAACACCGGGGTCTACGAGGGCACGATCATCAAGCGGTCGGCCGTGCTGGGCGCGGGGACCGTGCTAACCCGGTCGACGCCGGTCTACGACATTGTTCACGACGTCGTGCATCGGGCCGAGGGCGACAACCCGCTGGTGATCCCCGAAGGAGCCGTTGTCGTACCCGGCTCACGCCCGATCACGTCGGGCACAGGCAAGGCCATGGGCCTGTCGCTGTACGCCCCGGTCATCGTCAAGTATCGGGACGACAAGACGGAATCACGCGTGGAGCTCGAATCACTCTTGCGGTAAGCCGCGTCGCGATCTGCCGCACCCCCTTATGACTGCAACACCGATACCGAAACCCGTCCGGACGCATGATGAACTCGCCGTGCTGATCCGCAAGCAGATCGGCAACCGCCTGTTCGTCAGCGTCTCGAACCGCGAGCCGTTCGTCCACTCGCGGAGCCCCGACGGTACGGTCCAGGTTCGAGCGGCGGTGGGCGGCCTCACGCTCGCCCTCAACTCCGTGATGCAGGCGGTCGGCGGAATCTGGGTCGCCCACGGCGATGGGAATGCCGACCGGGAAACCGCCGACGCAAGGGGCCGTGTGGCCGTGCCGCCGGATGCTCCGAGCTACGAACTGCAACGCGTCTGGTTGGAACAGGCCGAGCACGAGAGGTACTACAGCGGCTTCGCAAACCAGGCGCTGTGGCCCCTGTGCCATATCGCATTCACCAAGCCGGTGTTCCGCCAAGACCACTGGGAAGCGTACAGGAGCGTGAACACGAAATTTGCCGAGGCTGTCGCCGGAGTCGTCGGGGATCGCGAAGCGATCGTCTTCGTACAGGACTACCATTTCGCCTTGCTGCCGACGCTGATTCGCCAACGCTGTCCCCGGGCGACAATCCTGCACTTCTGGCATATCCCCTGGCCGCTGCCGGACATCCTGCGTGTCTGCCCGTGGAGTCCTGAGCTGCTCGACGGCTTGCTCGACAATGACGTGCTCGGATTTCACACGCCAGATTATGCTGAGCGCTTCCTGGCGGCCGCGTCCGCTCGCCCGGGATGGCGCAGCGCTGGACAAGACATCCTGGAGCGGAAGGATAGCCGCATTTGCGTTCGGCCGTTTCCGATTTCGATCGACTTCGACGGCATCTCTGCCAAGGCGGCTGGCACCGATTGCGATGCCGCGGTCGACCGGCTTAGGAAGCGGTATGGATTGGCCGGGAAATTCATTGTGCTCGGCTTGGACAGGATTGACTACACCAAGGGCGTCATCGAACGCTTGCAGGCAGTCGAGCGCCTGCTGGGGCTGCATCCCGAGATGCGCGGGCGCCTGGTGTACCTGAACGCAGGCGCCCCGAGCCGCAACGATATTCCGGCCTACCAGCAGCTGCATCGCTCCATGGACGAATTGGAGACGCGGATTAATGCCACCTATGGCGGCTCCTACGGCAACCCAGTCGTGTCGATCAAGGAGCAGCTCCCGGAAAGTGACGTGCTGGCCCTCTATCGCCTTGCGGACGTCTGTGCCGTCAGCTCCCTCGAAGACGGGATGAACCTCGTCGCCAAGGAGTACATTGCGGCTCGCAACGACAACGGCGGCCGGCTGCTCCTCAGCGAGTTCACCGGCGCCGCGTGGGAACTGCCGGGAGCCGAGACATTCAATCCATTCGCCATTGATGCCTTCTCCGAACGGCTGCTCGCAATGAGCGAACCGGACTCCGGGCAATCGGCAGAACGAATGCGCAAGCTCCGTCAGCATGTGCGCGAGCACACCATTTACGGTTGGATTGGCAGCATTTTGGAAACGCTTCAGTCATCTGGTCGGACGAGCGGATGAAGCACCTCCTCGACGCCTGGCCAGCCGTCGATGCCAGGCTGCGGGAGGCTGAGCACCTGCTGTTGATGCTGGACTTCGACGGGACTTTGGCACCTATCGTGCCGAATCCGCCTGACGCTCGTATCCCGGCCAAGACGATGGGGGCCCTGCGCGCGCTGGCACGCTGCTCCCGCGTCACGATGGCGATTGTCAGCGGTCGCTCGGCAGGCGACGTCCGGTCACTCGCGGGGCTCGCAGGTATCCACTACTTCGGAAGTCATGGGCGGGAACGCATTCGACCGGATAGCGACGCGGTCGAGGCGAACGATCACGGCAGGTCCGCGATCGCGGCGGTTTCCCGACGTCTTGTCATGGACTTGGCGGATGTCACGGGGTTCGAGGTCGAAAACAAGGGCCTTTCGGCGGCCGCGCACTACCGCAACGCCAATCCGGGCGATTACGAACGGATTGCCGAGAGCGTGCGGCGAGCGGTTGGCGCGGATCCGGCCCTGAGAGCCAGCCCCGGCAAGATGGTCTTCGACATCACGCCGGCCGACGGCGTCGACAAGGGCGTCGCGGCAACGACCCTGCTGCGCGAGATCGGAGGATTGGCCATCTATTTCGGGGACGACACGACCGACGAGACCGCATTCCGGGCTCTACCTCAGAAGTCGGTCACCGTCTTCGTCGGACCGACCAGTTCGTCGTCTCGCGCCCGATTCAGGGTCACAAACCCGTTGGAAGTCGGAACAGCCCTGACGAAGATTCTAGATACAGCTGTGCTCTGAACTGCCCGCGGCGTATGGGGCCAGGGACTTGCGACATCCGGCTGGCGGCGTGGTAGCCTTGGGCTGCCTGCGCCTCTTCCGGCGCTGCCGCCACGACCGCGAAAAGGAGTCATCAAGCATGGATCGTCGGGAGTTCCTGAGCATCGGCTCGGCCGCTGCTGTGCCGCTTGCATTTCCCGCATTTGCGCGTGTCGAGGACGACCTCCGCATCACAGGCGTGCGATTGGTCAACATGCGGCCCAAGCGCCCCGTCCCCAGATTCGAGCCCGCTCCCGGCTCGTGGTCGACCAACCGGGTCGAGGTAGCCAACCCGGTCTCGATCTATCCGAAGTACAAGCCAATGCGGAGCCTTTTCCGGGCAACCGGACCCCGCGCAGGCAGCTTCTGGGTCGAGGTCTCCACCAACAAGGGCGTCACGGGCTACGGCCGGGGTGGACCCGCCGGTGGGGTCATTGTCGAGGACCATCTGTCGAGACTCGTCGTGGGAGAGAATCCCCTCGACATCGAGCGCCTCTGGGACATCATGTGGCGCGCCACCATGTCCTACGGACGCAAGGGCAGCGTGGTCAACGCCATCTCCGGGGTCGACATCGCTCTCTGGGACATTGCCGGCAAGGTCTGGGACGCTCCGGTCTGGAGGTTGCTCGGTGGCCGCATCCATCCCCGCATCCCGTGCTACTGCACCGGCAACGATATCGAGCAGCACGTGGAGTTCGGCTACAAGCGCCTCAAGCTGGCCCTGCCCTATGGTCCCGCCGACGGCAGGGAAGGCATCCGCAAGAACGTCGAACTCGTCAAGCGCGCCCGCGCAGCGGTGGGCGACGACGGCGACGTGATGATGGACTGCTGGATGGCCCTGACCGAGCGCTACACAATCGAGCTTGCAGAGGCGTTCGAGCCGTACAACGTCTATTGGATCGAGGAGGCTCTACCTCCGGACGACTACGAAGGATTCGGCCGACTTCGCGAAACCATCACCTCCACGCGGATCGTCACCGGCGAGCACATCTATACCAGGTACGGCTTCCGCCAGCTCATGCGGGTGAACGGAGCGGAAATCTGGCAGCCCGACATCCACTGGTGCGGCGGCATGAGTGAGCTTGTCAAGATCGCGCACATGGCGACCGCCCACGACATCCCGGTGATCCCGCACGGTGGTGGCCAGAGGGACGCCGTGCACTTCATCTACGCCACGCCCAATTCCCCGTGGGCCGAGATGTTCATGCCGGCTCCCGGCGGGCCGGATGTCGTCTATGAGCGGTGCGAGGAAGATAACAACCTGACGCGCGGCCCCGAAGGCATCTACACCCGACCGTCGGACGGGCCGGGCTTCGGCTGGGCGGTCGAGCCCGAAGCCTGAGCCGAACGGCTCCGTTACGGTTTTCCCGGTGCGCTCATTCTTGCGGCCAGAAGCCTCTTGATGACGTCAGTCGTATCGGTCGGCCGGACCACCGCCTGCAGCTTTTTCGGATCCCCCTCGGCACCCTGCCGGAAAAGCGCCTCCTGGAACCTCTCCTGATGATCCGCAAGATCGAGCGGAGTCTCGCCTTGCTCGTTCTTCCAGTCCAGAGGCGCCCCTTGGGAGGCGAGGTATTCCACGACGCCCGAAAACCGGTTGCCCGCCGCCACATGCGTGATCGTCTGGCCTTGCCGCGAAAGGCTGATAGCCTCGACCGGATCCGGGAACCGATCGTCCAGATCGTACCGGGCAAGGAGGTCGGCACCCCCCTTGACCATCGCCTCGAGGATCGGCATATCGCGCGCGACAACTGCCACCGAGAAGGGCGTATGGCCGTCCTTGCGGACCAGGTTCGTATCGGCGCCGGCCTCGAGAAGCGTCCTGACCAGATCGACGTTCCGGGAATCCGCTGCGATGTGGAGGGCTGTCGAGCCAGGCGGAGCCGGATTGATTCTGACGTCCCCAGACGGCCCGGGCGTGGTGTAGACAGTTTGCGTGTTGGGATCGGCACCTCCCACGAGCAGACGGGTGACAATCTTGAGCCAATCGTCCGGGCCGAATCGTGACGCCCCTTTGGGCGCGCGCTTGAGGGATAGCAGCGCAGCCAGATGACGGTAGACGCCCTTTTCAGTCTCGTCCTTGCTTCCCCCGGCCCATGCGACCGCCAGGGCTGCTGCGTGCAGGGGCGTGTAGCCAGCAGCGTCCCGGACGGTCACTGCGGCTCCGCGGTCGAGGAGCAGGGTCGCGATTTCCCAGTCCGGGCCAAATCTCTGCGAGCTGCCGGCGGGGGCGGGGGCGCCCCGCCCGGGCTGAAAGTCGGCGCCGATCGGAACCCAGTTGTACAGGGATGCCAGTAGCGGGGTCGTACCGTCCGCCGCTGGCTGGTTTACGTCGATACCGGCTTCCAGCAGCATGCGGGCGGACTCCAGGTCCCGCTTGCGGATCGAGAAGAAGAGCGCGTTCTGGCCACCCCTCTTGCTCACGTACTCACCGTCGGTGTTCCAGGGGATTCCGGTTTTCCCCAGCGTGAATGTGTTCGGAGCGTAGATTGTGTAACGCACGTCCCAGGTCTTCGTGGTCGCCCCCACGTCGGCCCCGCGATCGATCAGCAGGCGCACCGCCGCAGGGGTGCCGGCGGCCCACATCAGGGCGTTCTGGCCGAACTTCCGTTCGCGCGCGTTCACGTCGGCTCCGCGATCGATCAGGTCTTCCATCAGCCGGAACTGACCGAGCCTTGCCGCCGTCATCAGAGGCGTCTCCCCACTCTCGCGAGCCGCGTTCGGATCGGCCCCGTGCCGGACGAGCAGCTGTGTTACCCCAGTCGCCCCGTTCTCGATGGCGATGGACAGAGGGGACACGCCTAGCGCGTTGGGTAAATTCGGGTCCGCGCCGGCCTCGAGCAGCCGGCTCGTGATTTCCGCGTTTCCGCGAATGGCCGCCCACGAAAGAGCGGTTGAGCCGTCCGCCTCGCGAGCGTCCGGGTCCGCGCCACGGTCCAGAAGCGCGGTGACTCCGGCCCGGTCGTCCGCGCGAGCGGCTTCGACCAAGCCCGCCCCGAGGCTTGCTCCGGAGGCGGCTTCGGCACAGGCCAAGACTGCGACGACGGTAAGTCCGAACGTCTTGAGGCAGGACATCGCGCTAGACCTCCACCCGGTTGAGCTTGCCGGTGCTGTCCCCGAGGCTCTCGGTCGGTACTCCGACCTTGTCGAGCATCGTGAGGTACAGGTTCGTAAGCGGGGTCGTGTCGCCCGCATAGGCGATGTGGCGCCCCCCGGCCACGCGACCCGCTGCCCCTCCCGCCAGCAGGATCGGCAGGTTCCGCTGGCTATGGCTCGTGGGTACGCTCAGGCTGCTACCATACATGATCAACGAGTGGTCCAGCAGCGTCGAGTTGCCTTCGTTGAGGGCGTCGAGCTTCGCGAGGAAGTATGCCAGAAGCTCTGTCTGGTTGACGTTGATCTTCGCCAGGGCATCCAGCTTCTCCCTCTCGAAGTTGTGGTGCGAGATCTCATGGTGGCCCATCGAGATGTCCAGGTGCGGGAAGTTCATCGAGGTGGCCTCCCGCCCGTAGAGGAACGTCCAGACACGGGTGAGGTCCGCTTGCAGCGCCAGCGTCTGCAGGTCGAACATCAGCTTGACATGTTCCGGCCAAGTTTCCGGGATTCCGGGCGGGCGCTGGGTGGCCGGCAGGTCCACCGGAGACCTCTTCATGGCGACGTCGATGCGGCGTTCGACGTCACGGATGGACCCGAAGTACTGCTCGAGCTTGTGCCGATCGTCGGCTCCGAGATCGGCTTTCAACTCGGCGATCCGCTCGGAGACGCTGTCCAAGGCGCTCCGGTCCGCAGCATCGCGCTGACGCGCGGCCGCGGGGTCAATCCGGCCTCCCTCGCCGAAGAGCCTCTCGAACACGAAACGCGGATTCTTTTCGAAGGGTAAAGGATTCGTCGCGCTCTTGAACACCGGACCGGGCAAGTTTCCGGTCTCCTCGGTGGAAAGTTCCAGCGAGGCGAACGGCGTCTCCTTGCCGAGGGTACCGGCCGCCACCTGGTCCACCGAAATCCCCACGTGGACCTTGCCCGCCGTCGGCTCGCATCCGGTCATGAACGATGCCATCGCACGGTCGTGAAATCCTGTCTTCGACCGGTCCGGGTCGGATGACAGGCCCGTCAGTACGAGGAACTTCTTGCGGTGGGCAGCCAGCGGAGCCAGACCCTCGCTGGCCAGGTAGTCAGGTCCGTCTCCTTCCGGGTCCCAGCGGTCGCGGTCGACGCCCAGCGGAAAGTAAATGAACCCCAGGCGCCGGACGGGCGCCGCGTCGGTGAGGCTCTCCGCGGTAAGCGCCGGAATCATCGCGTCCAGTAGCGGAAGCGCGAGTGTTGTTCCCGCCCCACGCAGAAACGTACGACGTGGAAGATGCCTCTTCGTCACAAACATGATCGGCTCCTCTTAGCTGCCAGCGGGTTGCCGCATCTGGAACGGCGTGCTCTTGAGCACACCGAGCACCAGGTCCACGAAGCGGTAGCCATCCGCTTCGGTCTGACGTACGATGCTGCGGACGGTCGGCTGGTCCCTCGCATCCAGTTCCCGTCCGAGTGCGTAGGTCAGCAGACGCTCGGTCGTGGCGTGCACGAACCGTTTCGGCTGGCCCAGCAGGAATTCCTTCAGTCCTTCGATGCCTTCGATGGTCTCTCCCGAAGCCAGGGTCGCGGAGGCGTCGATAGGCTTTCCCCTTTGCTTGGGCCGCCAGCGGCCGATGACGTCGAAGTTCTCCAAGGCGAATCCCAAGGGGTCGATCCGGACGTGGCAGGAATTGCACGCGGGGTCGGCGCGGTGCCGGTCCAGCTGTTCCTTGGCTGTAAGAACGCGGCCCTTCTCGGCGCTCGCCGCGAATGGCGGGACGTTCGCCGGCGGTGGTGGAGGCGGCGAGTTCAGCAGGTTATCGAGGATCCAGGTACCGCGGAGTACCGGCGACGTCCGGTTTGCATGGGAAGTCAGCATGAGGATGCTGCCCTGCCCGAGCAGGCCGCCCCTCCGCGCTTCACCAGGTAGGCGAACACGGCGAAAGCCGGGGCCCACCACGCCGGGGATCCCGTAGTTCCGAGCCAGCCTCTCGTTCAGATAGGAATAGTCGGCTCCGAGCACGTCGAGGACACTGCGATTCTCTCGGATCAAGCTGAGCAGGAACAATCGCGTCTCCTTGCGGAAGGCCGCCCTGAGCCCGGCGTCGAACTGCGGGTAGGCCAGGAAGTGGGGCTGGACCTTGGCCAGTTTCCGCAGTCCGAGCCACTGTTCAGCGAAATTGTCCACGAGCGTCGAAGCCCGTGCGTCGGCCAGCATCCGCCGTACGTGGCGGTCCAGCACGCCAGGGTCTCTCAGCTCGCCATTCGAGGCGGCGTTGAGCAACTCGTCGTCCGGAACGCTGCTCCACAGGAAAAACGAGATTCGCGATGCCAGTTCGAAGTCGGAAACCGGGTGCGGAGTACTCCCCACGGAGTCCGGCGGGTCGAACTCCAGCCGGAACAGAAAGTCGGGAGACAGCAGCACATCCCGCAGGGCGGCGGCAACGGACTCATCGAAGTTCAGCTCCCGGCGGGCCGCCGAGTAGGTGGATAGCAGCGGCTCAAGGTCTTTCGCCGTGATGTCCCGCCTGTAGGCCCGGCGGGCCACGGCGGAAAGGATCGCGGAGGCGCACTTGGGCTCCTCGTCCCGGCTCTCGGGCAGACAGACGAAGAGGCGCATGCGGCTCGGTGTTTCGCTGGCGCGGACGGGATCGTAAGGACCGGCGATCTCGATCCGACCGAGCGTGGGCGGGCCGGCGAGGCCGTCGAAGGCCGACTCGCCGGAGGTCTTTCCCGCGATTTCGAATAGCTTGACGCGCTGGCCGTCCACGCGGAAGTCGATGGTCGGCCGGATCGCCGTTCCGAGCAGGTCCAGGGGGCCGCCCAGGGCGCGGCCTCCTCGGCCGCTGACGTTCGAGACCGGACCCTCCCGAACCGCGAACTCATCGGGGAAGGTGACGATAACGACGTGGGGGCCAGCGCGCAGTGGGACTCTCGTGCGGAAGAACCGCACGCCCTCCGTTGGCGTCAGGCTCTGTCTCTCGAGGAACGCCCGGATCTCGTACTCGCCGTCGTTCGGGAAGTGATGGTTGACGCGGGTCCCGCCACGCGTCCCGTATGGCATCCCCTCTCCCTGCCACTGTCCCTGCGCCCCGGTGGCCGGATAAGTCTCGATAACCGGGGAGGAATCACTGACTCCGACGGCGACCTGGCTTACCTGCCGTGCAGCCTTGAGATACCCCTCGAGCAGCAGTGGCGACATCGAGAGAGCGTCGGCAATGTTGTCGAAGCCCACCGCCTGTCCGTCCGGCGGAAGCCGCGCCGCCACCGGCACTTCCAGTGCAAGGATGTCGCGGATCGCATTAGCGTACTCCCTCCGATTCAGCCGCCGGATGACAGTCCGCCCCGCATAGGGCTCCCGGCCTGCGGCCGCATCCAGATCCTTGATGAGCCCTTGCCGGAAAGCCTCGATGGCCACTTCTCCTGGATGCGGCGCTCCCGTCGGCGGCATTTCCCGGGCAGCAAGCTTGCGGATGACCCGCTCCCATACGTCGGGACGGCCTTCCGGAGTCCCGGCATCAACCTCCGCGAGTGCTAGACCTCCGGCAGGGGATCCGCCGGAGTGGCACGCCAGGCAGTACCGCGAGAGGAAGGCGTCACGGTCGTGCTCGGCTCCAGCCAGCGCAGCCGGCAAGACGAGTAGAAAGGCCGCAATCAGACAGTGACGATTCCTCCGGCCAGCCATCTCAGCCAGCGGTCGGAGCCGCTCCACACGGCGGTTGAAACTGTACCTGTTGGACTGCGAGATCACATCCCTGGCAAAGCCTACCGCTTGTATCGTACATGAGCAATTGGCCCAGTTTCCACGGAACTTCGTAGAGGTACGGGCTGTCGAACGGCTAGCTAGGCAGGGGCCAAACAGCCGGGCTTGCCTCGCCCTTCCCGATTGGCCTTCGGAATCTCTGGTCAAACAGTCTGGCGTCTGACAGACTGGGAGTTACCGTCCGAATTCTCTCGAACTCGGCATTTCCCCAGCCCGCACTACAACCGTCCACTCGCTCAATCGGTCCTGACCCGTTTTCCAGAATTTCGCGCATTGATCCAAGTATTGCAGCACCGCTTCCTTTTCTCCTTCTTCGAGCAGTTTCTTGGCCAATGCAGTGTCTGGCCCGAAGGAGTTCAATTGCGGGGAACCCGGCGTGGCTCCAGCTAGCAGCAAATGCGATGCTGCGCCTTGAACATCTCCCTCGGCGAGTGCAATCTTGCCAAGAGCGATGTTCCCGTGATGAATGTTGTTTCCGTAGTTCCAGCCCGGCCGGTCATCCTCCAGCATCACGGACGCCCACTGCCGGGCTTTGTCAAATTCCTCGAGGGCAAGGGCGACGTCTAGAGCCCACTGCATTCCGCCCTTAACAGTGTCGTCCTCCGATAGTTCAAACGCCCTTTCGAATTGACCTAACGCCTTTCTTGCAACCTCGCGATTCACTTCGGATCGCCCACGGCTCTCGAGATAGTACTTGAAACCCAGCTTGAGAGCCCAGCCGGGGTTCGCGTTGTCAATGCCTTGAGCCCTCTCAAGCAACTCGATGGCAAGCGACCGATCCCGCAAGCCCACAAAACCCGCAGTGTATTCCAGCAGGGTCAGGTCATTCGGTTCCTTTTCCAGGTGTGTCAGGAACGCCTGCTTGCCCTCGATGTATCCATCGGGATCTCGGTAAGGGTCCAATTGCCAAGCCGGTGGCGCCAACCAGGCGAAGACCGCGGACTTCGGCTCGTTGTGGATCAGCCAAAGCACGAGGGAGCGCAAGCGTGCCTTCGACGAAGGTTCTCGGTAGCGAGGAATGTCCCCGTAATAGCCAAGCAATCGGGTGCGGGCAGACATGTCGAGGGGATCAGCCTGCAACTGTGCTTCGAGAGCCGCGACCTCATCGGTCGTGAGGCTTGCACCTGCCTTCAAAAGGGAACGGACATCTTCGGCTGTCGCGAAATCGGCCAGCCCGAGACTGCAGCCGACCGCAACGGTGAGGATCAGTATTCGTCTCAGCATGGTCTGATCCTAGACCTCGACCGTGCCTCTGTCAATTGCGATCCGGAGGCGTCGGGACAGGGCAGAGTTCACGCTCCTGCCACGCAATTGAGGGTGTGGAAATCAGATTCGCCGAGGTGCTCGTCAGTCTCTCGAGATGAGAGTCCTCTTGACACCCATTGTCAGCACGGGAAGTCGTCCAACTCACCACTCGGGCAGTAGCTGCTCCCTGCCAGGATGCCAGCAACAGATACGTCCTATCGCCCTAACCTCGGTCGTGTCTGTGCAGCCATGGGAAACCCTCGTCAATCAGCCCGTCATTCGACAGACTGGATGCTCCGGTCAGTAGCGCCTGAAGCTCGGTACTTGCCCTGCTCGTACCAGAATGGCCCACTCGCGCAGTTTGCCCTGGCCCCGTTCCCAGAAACTCGCACACTGATCCAGGTACCGTAGCACCGATTCTTGTTCTCCTTCCTCGAGGAGTTGCTTGGCTAGTTCAGTGTCTGGACCCGAGTACTTCAACTGCGTTGATCCCGGCGTGGACCCGGCAAGCAGCAAGTACGATGCCGCGCCTTGAACATCCCCCTGAGCAAGGGCCACCTTGCCGAGGGTGATGTTTCCAATGTGAAACTGGTCCCCGTAGTCGGGCGAGTCCGGTCGCGCGTCACCTAACATCAAGTGTGCATACCCACCGGCCTTCTCGAAATCGCTCACGATGAGCGCAGCCTCGGCTGCATATTTCAGATAGCTCTTACTTGAGGTCTCGCTGTCGAGTTCGAGGATTCGGTCGTACTCGTCCACTGCCTTTCGGGCAGCCTCGAGGTTTGGTCCTTTCAACCCCCGGCGACCCTGCCAATAGTACATGTAGGCCAACGTTCGTGCCACGTTGACGTCCGCACTGTCAAGGGATTTGGCCCTCTCAAGCAACTCGATGGCAAGCGGTCTGTCCTGCATTCCCAGCAAATCGGTGGCGTAGCGCAGGAGGTTCGGGTCATTCGGTTCCTCTTCGAGGTGCGCCAGCAACGCCCGCTTAGCCTCGACGTATGCATCTGGATTCTCGTAGGCATCGAGTCCCCACATGCTCATCGGGCGCGTACCAAGGATCTCGGACTTGGGCTCGTTGTGGATGAGCCACAGCAAGAGGGACGCGATGCGGGCTCTCGATGCGGGTTCCCGGTAGCGCGTTCGGTCCCCGTAGTAGCCGAGCAAGCGTGTGCGTGCAGACAAGTCCAGGGGGTCTTCCTCCAACTGCGCTTCGAGAGCCGCAACCTCGGCGGACGCAAGTCCCTCGCCTTCCTTCAGCAGGGAACGGACGTCTTCAGCGGTCGCGAAATCCGCCACCGCGAGGCTGAAGACAACAGCAACGGCTAGGAGCAGTACTCGTCTCAGCATGGTCTGAGCCTAAGCCCTGCCTGAACCTCTGTCAAGCGTGCAGAAGCCATTCAGACGCCGCGCAGTTCAGGTTCTCGGTTCGCAGCTGAGGGGCCTGGAATCGTAGGTGCCAGGGTTGTGGCAATCGACCTAGTCGCGGACACCCGAGATGCACCACAAGTAGCGTTTCTGAAGGCCTCCATTGCCAGGAAGCCAACCGGTAGGAGTCTTGAGAGAACTTCGGTTGCGGCAACACCAGCGGTGGCGGCAATGTTGAATCCCACTCGACTCGGCCCTCCTCCTCGGACCTTGGGAAACTCTCGTCAATCAGCCGGTTATCCGATGACCCGGAGGTTACCGTCCGAAGTCCCGCGAATTCGGAATGCCCCCGCCTCGCACCACAATTGCCCACTGCTTCAGTTGGTCCCGCCCCCGCTCCCAGAATCTCGCGCACTCGTCGAAGTACTGCAGCACCGATTCTCGTTCACCCTTCTCAAGCAGTTCCTTGGCTAGAGTCGTGTCAGGACCCATTCCACGCAATCGCTGTGATCCGGGCGTGGATGCGGCAATCAGCAGATACGATGCCGCTCCGTCAACATCTCCTTGGGCGAGGGCGATCTTGCCGAGGGTGATATTTCCATGGTGAACGTGATCTCCATAATGACGCGAGTCGCGTGGATCAGTGTTCAGCATGAGGTCCGCGTACTCCCGAGCCTTGTCAGTCTCGTTCGCAACGACGGCAACCTCTGCCGCAAGCTGCAGGAAACCTCCCCCTCCGGGCTCATCCGCTACTTCGAAGGCTCTGTCGAATTCGATCAGCGCCTTTCGAGCAGCCTCAACATTCAGTTCTCCCAGTACACGGCGGTTCCTCTTGTAGTCGTTAAAGTGCACAAACGCCAATCCGATTGCCCAGCTGGGGTTCGAACTGTCAACGGACTTGGCTCTCTCAAGCAACTCGACGGCAAGCTGTTCATCCCGGCCAGTCACGAAATCTACCGCATGTCTCAGCAGGGTCAAGTCGTTCGGTTCCTTCTCGAGGTGCGCCAGGAACGCCTCCTTGCCTTCGACAAATTGTTCAGGAACCAGGGAGCGGTTGAATTCGTGCAGCGGCGACGGAATCGTGGCAAGAACCTCGGATTTCGGCTCGTTGTGGATCAGCCACAGTACAAGAGAACGCCAGCGGGCCTCCGCTGAAGGATCTCGATGGCGGAGTCGCTTTCCGTAGTAGCCCAGCAGTCTCGTGCGGGCGGACATGTCCAGGGGGTCGTCCTTCAGCTGCGCTTCTAGCGCCGCAACTCTTTCGGCCGTGAGGTCAAAGCCCTCCTGCAGAAGAGCTTTGACGCCATCGGTGCTTGCGGAACTGGCCGCAGCTAAGCTGCTGACGACCAAGACGGCGTGGAGCAAGAGTCGTCTCAGCATGGTCTGATCCTAAGCCTGAACCGTGTCGGTGTCAATTACGATCAAGGGACGTTGGGGTGGGGTGGCGATCAGATTCTTGGCACGCAGTAGTGGGCGTGGAAACCCCAATCGCAAAGGTACCCATCAATCCCTTGAAATGAGCGTCCACTGGGCACCATTTGTCGGTACCGCAAGTCTTCCAAGCGGCCACTGAGGCGGTACCGCCTCAGTACCAGAACGGCGGGCCAACGTCGAAACTCCCATGAATGCTGACGCATCTGTATCTGGATCTGACTGGAATCACGCACTGCGCTTTGGCAACCCTGCGATATCAGCGCCGCCGTGTGGCTGAACCATCCCGGAGCGCGCATATACTGGTGGCCATGCCAGACAGACGTACCTTTCTCGCCGGTGCGGCGGCCCCGATGCTGCTACCGGCCTCTGCAGTCGGAGCAAACGACCGCGTTTCCATCGCGCTGATTGGTGCGGGGGGCCGTGGCCGTGGAGTGATGGCGGCCTTCCGCGAACTGGGCTCCCCTGCGCCGGCCGTGTGCGACGTGTACGAGCCCAACCTTGCCAAAGGGATCGAAGCAGCCGACGAAGGGGCGCAGGGATATCGCGACTACCGGGAAGTCCTGGAACGCAAGGACATCGATGCAGTGCTGATTGGAACGCCCGACCACTGGCACGTCCGCATGATGCTCGACGCGGTCTCGGCGGGCAAGGACGTGTACTGCGAGAAGCCGATGTCCCACTCGATCTCGGAAGGGGTCCGGGCAGTGCGGGGCGTTCGCGCGACGGACCGGATCGTGCAGATCGGGATGCAGCGTCGCAGCACGCCTTGGGTCATCGAAATGCAGCGTGCTGTCGCGGATGGTGCGATCGGCAGGATCACGATGGCGCGCGCGGAATGGAACTGGGCGATCTCAAGACCGCTCGACAACTCGGCGCTTCCGGGAGATTTGGACGAGGAAAAGTTTCTGGGCGGGTCCGCCTCCTCCCTCGAGCCCATGATGTTTCGGAAATGGCGGTACTTTTGGGCGTTCTCCGGCGGCAACATGACGGACCAGGGCACGCACCTGATGGATGTAATCCAGTGGTTCGGGGGCGTCGGGGCGCCACGGTCGGCGGTGTGTCAGGGCGCGGTGATCGGCATGCAAGGCTCCGAAACACCGGACAGCTTCTCTGCGGCCTTCGACTACGGTTCGTTCCTGGCGAGCTGGAACCTGAACTACAACAACGACTACCAGAATGGCTGGACGATCGAGCTGCTGGGCGACAACGGAACAGTCGTGCTGAACAACCGCGGCTACCGCCTGTACACCGCTCCGTGGACGCAGAACCGGGAGCCCGTCCAGGTGCTCGAGGATCGCCTGCCAACGATCCCCCACGTCCGAAACTTCCTCGAGTGCGTCAAGAGCCGCGAGGAGCCCAACGCGCCCGTCGAGGTCGGTCACACCGCCGTGTGCGGGCCACACCTCGCGAACATCGCCTTCCATCGCAGGTCCGCCGCCTTCCTCAATCCCGAAGCCACGGAAGTCTTCTGATCTGACGGTGGACACGCGGGCTGGCTTGCAACTGGGATGGCTGTCCTGGTGTCGGCAGCGGTTGGAGTTGGGAGTGGCCACATCTCACCGGAGTACTATCTCCGGAACTCGCCGTGGATTGCATCACCGAGCGTCCACAGACCGGGCACCCGGATCGCTAGTAGGTGGCACAGAGTGTCTGTGATCCGATCACTGGCCACGTTTGCTAGGTCGCAGGACACCGATTTCTTGCCGTTGGTGTGGACCGTGACCGGCGGAGCACCTTTCTTCTTGTTTTTCGTGAGTCCGATCCTTGGGGCGCAATATTGGTTCATTGCGTTCATCCCTGCCTGGACCAGCATCGCTATGATGCTGCTCCGGCCGTTGTACAACCGCATCCGCCGAGACAAGATGGAGTGGCCTTACTCAGCCTCTGCATGGCACGCCTGCCAATCGGACACCGAAGGTCTGAGTGTTCTCAATTGCCGTGCCGACGGGGGGCACGCCAGTTCCCAATCTGCCAGCTCCAACCGTTCCTGTTTGGGTCTTCAATCGGTTGCACGGGCTCCACTCCCCGCTCGTCCTATCTGACGATGCCGGAACACAATTCGCCTCGCTCCTCGATTCCATCTCCCGACAAGAGACTAAGAGGACGCACGCATATCCGGCTGGCAAGACTCGTCGAAGGAGGAAACGATCATGAGACGCACAGTTCTTCTTGCTGCCCTGGTTGGAGTCATTCTGGGTCCGCTACAGGCAGAGATTGTCCGGATCACCAAGCGGCAGCCTGTTACCAACATCACAACCCGGTGGCTCCCTCAATCACGGATTTTCATTTCCTAACTCGCCCTAATTTTGCCATGCTTGGCTAATCTGGGAATCAATCAATGACCACCATAACACCCTTATAATCAGTAGGTTGCGTGATTTCCCAACATGTCGCGGGTATCCCTCCACCGAGCAATCCGCTCGTCTGACGTGCAGGGGTGCCTCCTCTTAAACACTCTACCCCGTGGATGGCGTTGTTCCCCAAAGCTCACCGAAGTTATTGAACTAAAAGGAGTTAGATCCTTTTCTCGGGCAAGCGGTGTTTGTGTTTTATATGGGTGGATATATATGTTTCATTTCTGTTAATATACCTAATTGATGTCCGTGCCCCCCTCTCCCGCAGCGTTCTTCTCCCACCCCAACCACTCGCTTCACCGCCGTTACGAGGTCCTGCGCGCCTTCTTCCTCGAGGGCCTCACTGCCCAGCAGACCGCCGACCGCTTCGGCTACTCCGTCGGCTCCGTCTACTCCATAACGCGTGACTTCCGTAGTCTCGACAACCCCGCTGACTTCTTCTTCCGCGCCCCCAGTCCGACCGGGCGCCCGCCCGCTGACGCGCCCGCCAGCGTGCACCAGCGCATCATCGCTCTGCGCAAGCTCAACCTCTCCCTGCCCGACATCCAAGCTCGCCTCGATGCCGAATTCGACGACGCTCCCAGTCAACGCAACATCTGGCGCATCTTGCAGGACGAAGGCTTCG
>MKWU01001754.1_pt1 | contig 35748 bp, 29 predicted proteins | sample 809101 | NCBI WGS metagenome assembly MKWU01 (sample SAMN05860141, study PRJNA318959) | sponge metagenome | host: Aplysina aerophoba | place: Slovenia: Piran, Adriatic Sea, Gulf of Piran | collected 2013-05-07
CAAAATAACGCTAGCCCCAGTTCGGGGATGCGCTCATCGGTTTACCGGAACGACCCAAACGATGCCTCTGCGATAACTGGATCGTCCTCCGTTAGCATCAACGACCTCCTAAGGAATGAAAGGAATGAAAAGCGATGAACACCAAGATGTATCAAATCAGAACAGCCGTATTCGTCCGTGATCTGCATGAGTTCTATCACTGAGTTGACAAGGGTCGGAGAGGAAAGCCCGAGCAAAGAAAAAGAACATAATCTAGGAGTGGAGGAATGCTGTGGGGTCTACAGAACGAGTCAGTCGAAGCAATGGAGGACGAGCGTGGAAGTCCAGAGCTTGGGGAATATTGATATGCATGGGATTGCTGGTGGTGCTGTCGCCTGCCGCTGGAGCGGCGGTGCGGGGCAGTCCACAAGAGTCGCACTGTGTTGTCGACGTGAGCGGTGGCACCGCGACAGAGGCAGGATGTTTCGAGTCTCTTCGGGCGGCTCGCACCAGTGTTTGACAGAGCACTGCCAGGGGCGTGTCGGGCGCCCGGTCGTCGAGTGTGCTCGGGGTTCATTTCAAGGGTCAGAACTTCACCGGATCTTCGATCACGATCACCGGGTCGGGATGCTCGGGCCTGGTCTGGAGGCCGTCTGGGTCGTGGAACAACAACATCGAGTCGAGCTATCACTACTGTGGAGAGTCGCCGACCAAGTTCTACGACTCGTCGTCTTGTTCCGGGCCGAACAAACCGATCTCTGGTTCGGTGCCGACCCTTGGGTGGATCAACAACCGCGCCTCCTGTGTCCGCTACGGCTGACGGCCGAGTTCGAATCATGCCAAACTGAGCTGGTGAGCGACTCGGCGGATCACCGCCTCGGTGACCCGACGGTGTTCGACGCGTTCTATCGGAGTAATGCGGAGAGCCTTCTGCGATACTTCTATCGACGTACCGACGACCCCGACGTGGCCGCGGACCTCTGTGCGGAGACGTTCGCTGCGGCCCTCACCAACAGTGGTCAGTTCGATGTCCGACGGGGCAGCGCAGAGGCATGGCTCTACGGGATCGCCAAACGCCAGCTCGCGATGTACTGGCGCCGGCGCAAGGTCGCTGACCGTGCCAGAACACGGCTGGGCATTCCCCGAGAGCCGATCGATGAAGAATCAGTTGAGGCGCTGCGCCGAACCGAGGACATTCTTGACGGGGCCGCCGCGTTGGACGCGCTCGATAAGCTCCCCGTGAAACTTCGCAAGGCGGTGCGGCTTCGAGTCATCGACCAACTCAAATACTCTGAAATCGCCCGCCAACTGAACTGCAGTCCAGGTGCCGCCCGGACCCGTGTGAGCCGCGGCCTCCACCTCCTCAACGAGATACTGAAATGACTGGCGGCAACACCTCCGAATTCCCGTTTCTTGACCGGTTGGGACAACACCTCCACGACGCGGCGACTGAGCGCGCCGCCGTGCCCCAGCGCCAGCGACAGCGGCACCGTTCGCCGGCTCTCGCAATGTCGTTGACCGGAGTGCTGGCGGTGATCGCTGCCACCCTCGTGATTCTATGGCCCCGGGCCGAGCCCGCCCAGGCCTTCACCATCACCCGAACCGACGGAACAATCAGGGTCGAAGTATCCAACCTAGTCACAGACCCCGACGCAGCAGCGGCCCAACTCCTCAATGCCGGATTGAACACGAGGCTGCGAGCCGTTCCGGTTCCAGACGGACTGGTGGGTCACGTAGTCTCACTTGAGGTCCACGGCGACTTCGAGGTGGAGACGACACGCGACGCCGAGGGTGTCACGGCCTTCGAAGTCGAGGGGACCGGTTTCTTCGTCATCAACTACGGACGCCCCGCTGCGGATGGAGAAACCTACATTGCCACAGAGTCCAGCCTTCACTGCGCGGCCTGGCGGGGTCTACGCGTCGGAGACATCCGCTCTGAGATCGAGAACTCCCTCGAAACGATCCGCTGGCAAATGTTCAACACATCTGACTACCTGCTCACAGAAGTGCCACAACCCGATACGAACGCCTTTGTACTAGACGTGGTCCCACTCAGCACCCAAGAATCGATCATAATCGTGTCCGACCAAGAAAACAGCCTCCCGACCAGCGGGGCATGCTAGGCCGACACACACTCCCCCCAATGTGCCCCACAGCACAGCCAGAAAGGACCCCCACCCCGGGTCCTCTCTGTGCATGTGAAGGGCCTCTAATGCGGTTGATGAGCGGCGGGGACGGTGCGGGCGATCAGTCGGTCTTCGCCGGGATGCTCGCCGTTGACCCACCAGGTGCTCCCGCTGCCAGCGAGCCGCGGGCGCTGACCCGAAGCGTCGCCGAGTAGGTCGCGCCAGCGTCGCAACTCGGGAGCGACGGCCAGCGCGGCTGCTTCGAGATCGTTGCCGTTGTCGCCGACCGGCCCGCCGAGTCGGTCCCACTGCGCATAGACCTCGCTGGTCGAGCAATGCACCGGCGGGATCAACAGGGTCACTGTGCGCGCAACGAACGGCAGGGGTTCGACTGTCTCTCCGATGCCGGTGACCCGGGCCCGTCCGCCGCGGAGGCAGAAGGGCACGTCCGCGCCGATTCCTGCCGCCTTGTGGAGGTTGGTGCAACCGGCCCAGCGCAGGACCGCTGCGGCATCGGCAGAAGCGCCGCCGAGGCCCGCGCCCGGGGGGATGTGCTTGTGGAGCCGGACCGCCGCGGTGCGACCGCACAACTCGAGAGCCCGCCACACGAGATTGTCCCGTTCATCGCCGAGGTCCGCAGTACCGTGGGGTCCGACGACCTCAAGGGAGTCACCGTCGGACAACTCGACCACGTCACACAGGTCGAGGCTCACCATCTCGGCGTCGATCAGGTGGTAGCCGTCCTCACGGACTCCCGTGATGCTCAGCGACACCGTCAACTTTGCAGGTGCATGAATCGCAACCACCCCGACAGGCTACGCCGCCGACCCGAGAGGCGGGGCTGCCGCGGGCCAAACAGTGCGAGGCTGCCGTGGTAAAAGCCTCGCGTCGCGTGCAGTTGGCGCAACGAACATCACCATTCAGGCGGCTCGTGCGAAACTGCCGTGGCAATAACCTCGCGTCGTATGGGCCGCGTTGTCCCACCTATGCGCTCGGCCTCCAACTGCTGAATCGGCGGCCGGCGGACGGCTCTGCTGCTCCACGACTAGGCTCCCGCCATGCAGATTGACACAGCAGCGGTCGACCTGGCGCTAACCACCACCCGTGCGGTCCGGCGAAGGTTGGACTTGGAACGGCCGGTCGACAGTCAGATCATCCTCGACTGCATCGACGTCGCAGAACAGGCACCGACTGGAGGCAACCAGTCGAGCCGACGCTGGATCGTGGTGCGCGACCCCGACTTGAAAGCAGAGCTGGCCCGGCTCTACCGCGAGGCCGCCGGCGACTTCATGATCGCTGCGCGCGACCGAATGGAGGGCACCGACCATCCGAGTGCTGAGGCAATGCGTTCGGCGGCGCACCTGGCGGAGAACCTCGAAAGGGTGCCGGTGATCGTGATACCGACGATCGTGGGCCGCCACGACGGCAGCGGCGCTCCCGGACTGTTCGATTCGGTGATCCAGAGCGCCTGGAGCTTCTGCGTGGCCCTGCGGGCCCGCGGACTGGGCAGCGCCTGGACCACCGCAGTGCTCGCCAAGTCTCCAGAGCTCAAGGAACTACTGGGGATTCCCGCGGAGATCACCGAGATCGCCATGTTGCCGGTCGCTTGGACCAAGGGCACCGATTTCCGTGCCGTCCCTCGACCCCCGGCACGCCAGATCACCTTCTTCGACCGTTACGGAATCACCTGTGGAGCGGGTCCCAGCGCTGCGCTGAGGATGGCTGACGGCCCCGGTGTGGTCGTGGAGACCGACATAGCCGCTCCGATCGGCGAGGTGTGGGCTGCGGCAACCGACATCAACCTTCCTGCCAGCTTCTCCACCGAGTTCATCTCTGCGGCCTGGGACGACGGCCACGACGGCCCCGCGTTGGGGGCATCGTTCGTCGGGCGGAACTACCTCGAAGTACTCGGCGACTGGGAGGTTCGGTGCTATGTCGACGTCTGCGACGAGCCCAACGCCTTCGGTTGGTGCACCTCAGACCGAGACAGTCCCGGTGCTCGCTGGCGCTTCGAGCTCCAAGACCTCATCGGCGGTGGTACCCGTCTGCTGTTTCGGCTGCTGCTGGGGCCCGGCCGGTCCGGGCTCGACGCGTTCATCGAGCAGGCACCCGACAAGGAGCACCGCCTGATCGCCAACCGCCTCCGCGCCCATCAGTCCAACATGACGCGCGTGCTACAGGGCATCAAGGCTCGCCTCGAAGCTTCGACCTGAAGACCCGCGCGGGCAGGTGAGGGTTTGTCGTGTGGCAGCGATGCATTCCCGTTCTAGTTCGCGGCACCGAAATCGGCTACTGCATGGCCGCGGGGCCGAAATCGGCTACTGCGTGGCCGCGGGGCCGAAATCGGCTACTGCGTGGCCGCGGGGCCGAAATCGGCTGCTGCGGCCAGTCGGGACCAATCGCGAAGCGACAGCGTCTCAGGCCGTGCCCGGTTGTCGACTCCCGCTTCCTCGAAGCCCGCAGGATCGACATAGGCCCCCAGAGACCGTCGCAGCATCTTGCGACGCTGACCAAAACCGGCGCGCAGCAGAGTACCGATCAGTTCCAGCGGCTCCTCGACCGGCGGGACGGGGTGTCGATCAATCTGCACGAGCACGGACTCGACCTTGGGCCTCGGGTGAAACACCGTCGCCGGGACACGACCGACCAGTCTCGCGGTGCCGTGGTAGGCGACGAGCAATGACGGGATCCCAACCGCCTTGTCGCCGGCTTCCGCTGCCAGACGCTCCCCCACCTCGCGTTGCACCATCACCAGCATCGACTTCAGTGCCGCCACGTTGCCCAGAAGGTCGACGACCAGCGATGCGGCAATGTTGTAGGGCAGGTTGGCGACGAGCCGCCAGTCGTTGCGACCCGCCAGCAGTGCCGCCCAATCGAGGGTCCGCGCGTCGTCGACGACCACCCGCACATCGTGGTCGGCGACGATGTCTCGAAGCGCCCGGGCCAGACCGCTGTCGACCTCGACGGCAGTGACCTCCGCGCCAGTCTCCGCCAACGCCAGGGTGAGCGATCCCAGACCGGCACCGATCTCAACGACCGCCTCCCCGGCACCCGCTCCGGACAGCTTGGCGATACGGCGCACAGTGTTGGGATCGACCACGAAGTTCTGACCCAGCCCGCGGCGCGGCTCCAGACAATGGGAGTCAAGTATCGCGAGCAGTTGCTGAGGAGAGTGCGTCACTGTCTCGGCTGCACACCCTACAGGTACCCGAGTTTTCGTGAACAAGAGGGCCAGGGCCGCCAACCGTTGATGTCCCATAGCTCCTGCGCCATGCGGTCCTGATCCGCCGCTGACGCCTCGGCGGGATCGACCCCGACAAGTTGGTCAGCTCCGATCCGGCGCGCCACCCAGTCCCACGTCGAGCGGGAGAACTGGTAGGCGCCCCGATAGCGGCCTCCGGGACTGACGGCCCGGTAGTTACCGTGGGACTCGCACTGTCGCAGTGCTTCCCATTGCTCTGGTGTCGGAACCGCGGCGTCGGCTGCGGCTTGGGGGTCAACGGTGGTGTTCGCCGCTGCACCGGTTGCGGTCGCAACCGTGGTCGTCGGTGGCGTGGGCGCGTCCAGAACCTCCGCGTCGGTGGATGCGCTGGTCGCAGACGCATCAGCGGACCCCCCGACTGCCGGAACCGTCGTAGCCGTCGACGACTCAACAGTCGGCGGCACCGTAGCGGACGACGCATCACCTGCCGGAACCGTCGTAGTAGCCGACGACTCAGCGGCCGCAACCGACGCAGTAGCCGACGACTCACCTGCCGGAACCGTCGTAGCCGTCGACGACTCAGCGGCCGCAACCGACGCAGTAGCCGACAACTCACCCGCCGGAACCGTCGTAGCCGTCGACGACTCAGCGGCCGGAGCCGACGCAGTAGCCGTCGACGACTCAGCGGCCGGAGCCGACGCAGTAGCCGACGACTCAGCGGCCGGAACCGTCGTAGTAGCCGACGACTCAGCTGCCGCAACCGACGCAGTAGCCGACGACTCCACAGTAGACAGCACCGCAGTCGACAGCAGCGCAGTTGTCGGCGCTGGCACCGTCGTCGAAGTCGCCCGGGCTTGAGACTCCGCGGCGGCGCGGGCCTCCGCGGCCAACGACAATGCCCGGGCGCGGACCGCGTCGCGGTGTTGTCGATGCGTCTTGGTCCACGTTGCGGCGCGGTCAAAGAACGCCTCGACGTCGACCGACACCAAGGGATCCAAGCTGCTACTCGCAGGCTGCTCAGAAGCTGACACCGCGATTGTGGAAAGGTACAGACCCAGCAAGATTGAAACCGCTAGCGAGGCACCAATGAGCTTGCGTCGTCCGTTCGTGATGGCATCCAGAGCAGTTGTCCTTTCCCTCTGACCAAGCCCTCAACACGGCTACTAACCTGACAGGGGCATCAACCATAGCGGATTTTGTAACACAACTGCAAAACTCTGGCGGCAACAACAAGAGCGACGAGAGGAGCCACGGGCGCAGGCCGCTCGCTCTCTCAAGCCTCGCCGAGACCATACATGACCGAAGACGTCTTCCAAACCGCGGCTTCCACTTCATGCACGGGCACACCCTTGACCGTCGCTACAGCCGCTCCGACCAGGGGAACCAACGCCGGACGGTTGGGTTTTCCACGATGCGGCACCGGTGCCAAGTAGGGGCTGTCGGTCTCGACGAGCAGGCAGTCGAGCGGGCATGCCGCCACCGCGGCACGCAACTCATCAGCACGCGCGAAGGTGATGATCCCCGAGAACGAGACCAGCGCGCCCCGCGCCAGGCACTGTTCGAGCTCGGCTGTGCCGCCGCTGAAACAGTGGAACACGAGCCGCTCGGGGACGCCCTCCCGATCAAGGACCTCGAAGGTCTCCGGCCAGGCGCTGCGGGAGTGGATCATCAACGGGAGATCGTGGCGATGGGCCAGGCCGATCTGTCGGGCGAACATGTCGACTTGGGTGCGGCGCGGCGAATGGTCGTAGTGGAAGTCGAGCCCGCACTCCCCGACCGCCACGACTCCAGGCGACGACAACAGCTCCTCAAGCCCGTCGATTCCATCCTTGGCATCGTGGGGGTGAACTCCCGCGGTCGCCCACACTCCTTCGATCTCGCCGGCCAGAGCGATCATCTCGCGCGACCCCTCGATCCCGGTGCCGACTGTGATCAGACGCTCAACGCCTGCCGCGCGTGCTTCTTCTGCCAGTTGGCGGCCCTCCGCACCGGCTGGGAGGTGGCAGTGCTGGTCTATCCAGGCCATACCGCTCAGCCCAGGATCGCGTCGACGTCCACCTTCGCGAAGAGTGGGGTCGGCTTGGGTATCTCGGTGCCGGGCGGCACCGTTTTGCGGGCCCAACCGTCGAGTGGTCCCAGAATCTCGTCGAGCCGGGCCGACGAGAACGGCAGGAACGGAGCCAGACCGACACGGATCCCGTTGATCGCATCGAGAGCGGTGGCGAGCACCGTGGCGCTCCTCGCGGAATCGGTCTTGGCCAGCTTCCACGGCTCGGTCGCGTTGAGATAGGCGTTGATCGCCTGAGCGCCGCTCATGGCCAGGCGCAGCGCGGCGCGCAACTCCACCCGCTCGAATTGCTGACCGCAGGCCGCCAGGGTCTCATCGACGGCAGCAAGCAGTGCCCGGTCCTCGGCGCTGCGGTCGACCGACGCGGGCTGAACGCCGTGGTTGTTGTGCAGCATCGACAGCACCCGGTTGACGAGGTTGCCCCAGTTGGCAACCAGCTCCTCGTTGATCCGCCGGGCGATCGACTCGATCGACACCTCGGTGTCGGCCTGCTCGGGGAAATTGGCGGCCAGGGCGTAACGCAGCCCGTCGGGTTCGAACAGTGCCAGGCCCTCGTCGATGGTCAACCCGACACCGCGGCTAGCAGACGCCTTCCCGCCCTTGAAGGTGACGTACTGGTTGGCGGGCACATCGTCGGGCAGATGGAGGTTTCCCGCGCCGATGAGCTGAGCAGGCCAGAACAGGCAGTGGAACGGGATGTTGTCCTTGCCGATGAAATAGACGTGGCGACTCTGGTCGTTCTCCCACCAGCGTCGCCACGCATCTTCGTCTCCTTGCCGGGCTGACCATTCCTTGGAGGCCGACAGGTAGCCGATCACCGCGTCGTACCAGACGTAGATGCGCTTGCCCGGGCCGAGGTCGTCGACAGGCAGTTCAATCCCCCACTCGATATCGCGGGTGATGGCCCGATCGAGCAGTCCCTCCTTGAGGTAGCCGCGCACGAAGTTGAGGACGTGCGGGCGCCAATACGCTTTGTCCTCGTAGATCTCAGCGAGCCGCTCGGTGAAATCGGAGTATCGGAAATAGAAGTGCTCGGTCTCCCGCCGCTGTGGAGTCGCGCCGCTGATCTTCGAGCGGGGATTGCCGAGTTCTAAGGCGTCGAGCGTCCGCCCGCAGTCGTCGCACTGGTCGCCACGGGCCTCGGCATAGCCGCAGTGCGGACATGTGCCTTCGATATAGCGGTCGGGCAGGAATCGGTCGGCCTCGGGGTCGTAGTACTGCTCGGAGACTCTGCGGTCGATGTGGCCGTTGTGCAGTTGCGCCAAGAACATCTCCTGGGTGACTCGGGCATGGTTCTCGGTGCCGGTGGTCGTGAACAGGTCCCAGGAGAATCCCAGTTCGTCCCATTGCCGCACGAACTCGGAGTGGTAGCGGTCGACGATCACGCTGGGAGTCACGCCCTCGCTGTCGGCTCGCACCGTGATCGGCGTGCCATGGACATCGGAACCACTGACCATCAGCACCTCGTTGCCGACGATCCGCTGATGGCGGGCGAACACATCGGCCGGCAGATAGGCCCCTGAGAGATGGCCGAGGTGACGCGAACCCGAGGCATACGGCCAGGCAACGGCAACGAGAACTGGAACAGACATCAGCCTGAGGCTACCCGAGCATCTGAGCGCCCACGGGTCGATTAGAGGCCGAGCGGATTGATCCCGCACACGGCCGCGACCGAACGAGGCCGTGGCCCGAGCGGCCCGTGAGCCCAGCGAACAAGAGCGGGATACAACAGGTCTCGGCGCACCTACGCTGTTCAATCCGCGCACGTTCTTTGCAAGGGGGGTGTGCCAACCGCGGGGACACCCCGTCGGGAGCAGGCCGTTTCCGACTCTCAGCGGTGGTGCACCAAGTCGTAGGCCCGGCGCTTCGACACCCCCAGGTCCGCCGCTACCGACGCTGCCGCGTCCCTCGAGCCCAAGCCCTGCGCCAGGGCCAGATCAAGCGCGGCGACGATCGTCTCGTCGTCAGGCTCGGGAGGCTCAGGCGCTCCCTCGAGCACCAGCACAATCTCACCCTTGGGCTCAGCAGCAGACCACTCAAGCAACTCATGAAGCGAGCCGCGCACGAACTCCTCGTGCAGCTTCGTCAGCTCCCGCGCCACGACCGCTTGTCGCTCACCACCACAGCAGACGACGAGATCGGCCAGGGTCGCGGCAATCCGCTTGGGCGACTCATACAACACGCAGGTGCGCTGCTCGGCCGCCAACTGCTCCAGACGACTCGCCCGCTCGCGGCCGCGCCGCGGCAGGAAACCCTCGAAACAGAAACGGTCGATGGCGAAACCGCTGCCCACCAGAGCCGCGATCGCTGCGGTCGGTCCGGGCACGACCACCACCTCACAACCGGCCTGCGCGACTGCCGCTACCAGGTGCCGGCCCGGATCGCTGACTCCCGGAGTGCCGGAGTCAGACACCAGCACGACCCTGCGCCCTGCCGCGATCAATTCAAGCACCGCCGCCGAAGCTGCGCCTTCTGTGTGAGCGTCGACCCGCCGCAGCGCTCTCGCTTGCACACCGGCGCGGCTCAGCAGGCGCCCAGTGCGACGGGTGTCCTCACAGCACACCAGCGCTGCCGCGGCCAGTTCCTCGACCGCACGGGGCGACAGGTCGCCCATATTGCCGATCGGCGTCGCCACAATCACCAGCGCCGGCGTCACGGTCTGACCTCGATCTGTACCCCGGGGCTGACACCGAGACGGCGCAACGATCCCGCCTCCGTTTCCAGAACGTGTCGAGCCCGCCACACCAAGCGGCCGAACCGACCGGGTCTCATAGTCGTCACCGACAGCACACGCATCTCGGAATCAAGATGCGCAACGTCGATCACAAACCGCATCCCGACGGTGTGTACTGACCGGGCCGGCGACAACAGCATCGCACCGTCGATTCCCTGGCGGCCCAGCAAGCCCCTGCGCCGGGCGCTGCGAGTCGCGGCGACCTCAACCGGGGCGACCACCCGATCGTCAACCACCAGCCACGCCATCACTGCAACCTAATGGTGTGTCACCGGTTTGCCTGTTCGGCACTACAACCGACACAACCGCGCCAACACAACCGCGCCAACACAACCGCGCCAACACAACCGCGCCAACACAACCGCGCCAACACAACCGCGCCAACACAACCGCGCCAACACAACCGCGCCAACACAACCGCGCCGACACCCGAATCCACCAGGCCGCCCGCTGCGGTGCTCAGCGGTGATCAGACCCCGACGGGCTGGCGCTGCGACGCAGCAGCCAAGCGTTCCTCGCGACGCGCAGCGACGCGACGGCCGACCTTGCCGACCCGGCCGATATAGCGGATCAAGCGCTCACGCGCCTGCTCGGCTTCGGCGCTGAGCCCCTCCAGATCGGCGACTCCCCATTCGCGCATGACCACCGGCTGCAGGATCTGATCGTGGTGGATCGCCAGGTCGTAGATGCCCGCGTCGGCGATGGCCTTGGCGTGTGCGTTGAATTCCGGGATGCCCACACCCGGCATGGCGAAGCTGGTTGCCTGCTTCTCGGTTGCTATCACCGCGGCGGAGGGATCCAACTCGAACACTGCACTCATTGCGTCGCGGTAGAAGAGGAAGTGAAGGTTCTCATCGGCGGCGACCCGGCGCATCACCGCACGGCCCGCAGGGTCGTCGATCCTAGAACCCGTGTTGAAGTGCGAGATCCGTGTGGCCAACTCTTGAAGCGCAACGTAGGCGAGGCCCTCGGCCGCGTTGGGGGGCTCGGGGACGACACCGGCTTGAACCTGGGCCATTCGCGCCCGTTCCAGCCATACCGGGTCGACTGAGCGGGTCGCCAACAGGTAGGCGTTGATCACGAATCCGTGGCGGCCCTCTTCGGCGGTCCAGCGGCGGACCCATTCGCCCCAGGCACCGTCGCGGCCGAACATCCGCTCAATGTCGCGGAAATAGTAGGGCAGGTTGTCCTCGGTCAACACGTTGACGAACAGGGCGCTGCGCACGGCCGGGTCGAGGTTTGCCTCCGCGGGCGACCATTCGTAGTGGTCCTCGAACTCTGCGGCGCGGCCCCAAGGAACCAGGGTATGCGGAAACCACTCCTTGGTTGTCGACAAGTGACGATCGAGTAACCGTTCCGCGGTTGATTCAAGTGCTTCCAGCACCGGTTTGTCAGCAGCGATGACCATGATCGGCGCAGCCTACCTGACAGTAGGTAGGCTGGCACCCGACTACACAGAAAAACGGAACTCCATGACGTCGCCGTCGCTCGGGAGGTAGTCCTTGCCCTCCGCGCGGACCTTGCCCCTCTCTCGCGCAGCCGACCACGACCCGGCACGCAGGAGCTCGTCGCAGGCGATCGTCTCGGCCCGGATGAAGCCCCGCTGGAAGTCGCTGTGGATCACACCGGCGCATTCGGGGGCAGTTGCTCCGGCTCGGAAGGTCCAGGCACGGCTCTCCTTGTCCCCCGTGGTCAGGAACGTTCGCAGCCCGAGCAGGTGGTAGGCACTGGTCAGGAACTGGGGCACCGCACCGGCGCCGAGACCGAGCGCCTCGAGCATCTCGGCACGGTCCTCGCTGTCCAGTTGTGCTGCTTCTGCCTCCAGTTGGACGCACAGGGCGATGACCTCCGCGCCCTGGAGCTCTGCCACGACCGGTGCCGCGATCGCATCCTGTTGTCCGAGTTGGTCCTCGCCGATGTTGAGCACGGCGAGCACCGGTTTGTTGGTCAAGAAGAAGAACTCCTTGAGTTGCCGTCGGGCGTCTGCTCCAAGGTCTGCGCGATACAGCGGCACGCCCTCGCTCAGGCAGTCCACACAGCGCTCGAGCAGTTCCACGACCCCCCGAAGGGAACTGTCGCCCTTGAGCATTCGAGCGTGGCGGTCGAGCGCCTTTTCTGCGCTGGCCAGATCGGCGAGCGCCAATTCAATCTCGACAGTTCGCAGATGGTCGAGGGGATCGGCGGTGCCGGGCACATCGCTGTCGGGAAAGGCCCGCAGCACGAAGACGATCGCATCGACCTCGCGGATGTGCGACAGGAAGGCATTGCCGAGTCCCTCCCCGTGACTGGCGCCCTCGACCAGACCGCCGATGTCGGTGAACTGCACGGCGGCCGGCACGACCCGGCGGCTGCTGCTCATCGCGGCGAGTCTGTCGAGCCGGGGGTCCGGCACCTTGGCCACGCCGACGTTTGGATCGGTCGTCGCGAATGCATACGGGGCTGCGTGCGCGCCCCCGCCGGCGAGTGCGTTGTACAGCGAACTCTTCCCGGCGTTGGGCAGCCCCACAAATCCGAATCGCTCCACTCCGCAACGCTATCGGTTGCCTTGTCGGGTACCGTCAAGGCAATGACGAATGCAACTTCGCCGCCCCGCCTCAAGGCAAGCGCCGACGCCGGCTCGGCCGAACGCGCATTCTCTCGGTCGGTCCTCATCTCTGGAGTGCGCTGCAGCCTCACCTATGTGCTGATTCCGTTCGTTTTCCCGCTGGTCGGCTTCGGTGCCGGGGTCGGTCCCGTGATCGGTATTCCGGTGGGTCTGGCGGCGATCTTCGCCAACATTGTGAGCATCGGGCGGTTCCATCGTGCAGACCACCGTTGGAAGCGGCCGATGATCTCGATCAACGCGGCGATCATCGTGTTGCTGGTGATTCTCGTGACGGTCGACTTCACCCGTCTGTAAGCGGAACGCTCCCAGTTCCGCGCAGGCTCAACAGTTCGAACCGCAAGCAGCGTCGGAGGTGCGGGTGACACTGAATCCCTGGTCGCTGAGCGGTCGCTGAGGCCGCGGATCACCTGTGAACGGCAGCGCTTCCGGGGCGAGATGGGCGAGATTAGCCGCACCGATTACATGGGAGCCGCGGATCACCTGTGAACGGCGACGCTTCCGGGGCTTGTGGGATGGAAGGGGCACCGCTGTGTCGTGAGCCTTCGGCGACATGTTCCGCGGTAGCCGGGCAATGGTGCTTGGCAGAGGACCACTCGTCACGCGGAGTTGTCGGCCGCGAGCGGGCTGTGACTTCGCCGGCGAATTCTCCGTCGATGGACACCTGCAGGTCAGCCATGCCGATCACGTTCTGACGACTCAGGGATCGGCATCGAGCGCGGCCAGAAGACCAACTCCATGCCCAGTGCCCTCAACACTGACACCAGCGTCTCCGCGCGCGTCCCCTGCTTGCCGCTCTCGAGCCGCGCGACGGCTTCCCGTGAGATGCCGGCAGCTATGGCGACATCGGCTTGCGCCATTCCCCGGCGCTGCCGCGCGTCGCGCAATGCCCTGCCGATGCGCTGCGGGGAACGCATTCCGTAGTAGGGGATCGCTTCCATTCCACGAGTATATCAGATGTGATTGTTTCATCACATTGAGGTACGTGTATCGAAAAGAGCACATCATGGTAGAGGTGATGTATTGGTCACATGACCCCTCCGCTTATGTCGGAAGGGGATCTTGGACAGACACCTCGGCTCCTTCAGAGTCAGGTCAGGTTCAGCGGGGAACCGTGTTGCTCCCGCCCGGGCAGGGGGGTCATGGAGCCGGTTAGGGCGCGGCGGCAGGCGATTGACTTCCTTGACCGGGAGATGGCGCCACCCCGACGGTCGGGGAGCCGTGGCGCTGGCACTGGCCAACCTCCTCGACACCCTCACTCCACGCCAAAACGGGAAGAGACGGTTTGGCTTCGACCTCGAACACAGGGAAAGCTCTGCGCCATGACCGCCGCAAACCACAAGACCACCGAGTCCGCCGAGTCCGCCGAGTCCGCCGAACGGGCCAAGACCGACGAGTCTGCCGAACGGGCCGAGTTCCGAGCGGGAGTCAAGGCCTGGTACGACGCCAACGCGACGCCCAAACGAGACGATTCGCCGTGGGAGACCAACGTTCACGTTGACCCCGCGGAGGCCCAGCGGCACTTCCTCACGTCCAAGGTCTGGCAGGGCCGACTGCATGAGGCTGGTCTCGCTGGGATCGCCTGGCCCGAGGAGTATGGCGGGGGCGGAGGCAAGCCGTGGATGACCCGCATCGAGCGGGAGGTCTCGCTCGGTTACGAGGAATGGGTCGGGTTCGTGGGAGCCACCATCGCCATGCTCGGTCCGACACTGCTGCGCCACGGGACCGAGGAGCAGAAACGGGAGTACCTCCCCAAGCTGCTGTCAGCGGAACTGTCGTTCTGTCAGCTCTTCAGCGAACCCGGTGCCGGAAGCGACCTCGCCGCACTCGCCACCCGTGCCGAGCGTGACGGCGACGAGTTCATCCTCAACGGCCAGAAGGTGTGGAACAGTTCGGCCCAGTACTGCGACTGGGGGTTCGTGTTGGTCCGCACCGACCCCGACGCTCCCAAGCACAAGGGCATCACGTTCCTGCTGGTCGACATGTCCACGCCGGGAATCGAGGTTCGGCCTCTGGTGCAGATCAACCGGTCGGCGCACTTCAACGAGGTCTTCCTGTCTGATGTGCGGGTGCCTGTGGCCAACGTCGTCGGCGAGATCAACCAGGGCTGGACGCCGGCGCGCACGGTGCTGTCGAACGAGTCGGCGTTCATTGCGGGAGCGCGGATCCCGACCCGCTCGAAGCTGATCGAACTGGCCGGCGACAAGGGACTGCTCGGTGATCTCGTGGTGCGCCAGGAGCTCGCCGACTATTACAGCCGGGAGCTGATCTCGGGCTGGATGGGCGAGCGGTTCCAATACGCCGTCCGAAGCGGCGAATCACCGCCGATGGACCCTGGGCTCATCAAGTTGATGGCATCGCAGAACCGGCGACTCTCGGGAGACCTCGCCTGTCGAATCCTGGGCATGGAATCGGATGCGGGCGGCGGCGAGAAGGTGCATTGGGCGCAGATGGAGTTGCTGGGACGATATTCAATCTCGATTGGTGGCGGGACCGACGAGGTTCTGAAGAACAACATCGGTGAGCGCTCGCTGCGATTGCCCCGTGAACCCGGTTACGACAAGAATCAGCCGTGGCGCGAGATACCGCGCTCCTGAGTTGCGATGTCGCCGCTGATATGCGATGTCGCCGCGGCGAGGGTACTTGCGATGGTCCGACCGCAACTGTGCAGCGTGCAGATAGCCTGTTGAAGCACCGGACAATGTGGACGACGCGGACGTCGCACACCATCCCCGCTGCCGGAGTGTCCCCCGATGAGTCCCACCTTCGCCGATCTCGGCGTACCCGAACCAATTGTCGCGGTTCTGCGCCGGGGTGGCGTTACCTCCCCCTTTGAGATCCAGACCGCCACAATTCCCGACCTGCTCAGGGGCCACGACGTCGTGGGCCGCGCCCCTACCGGCTCCGGCAAGACTCTTGCGTTCGGGATTCCGGTGCTGACGCGGGTGCCCCGGGCCGAGCCGGGCCTCCCGAGCGCATTGGTCCTCGCTCCCACTCGTGAACTCGCCGAGCAGATCGCCACCGAACTCGGCCCGCCGGCCGAGGCGGTTAGTCGTCGTATCTCGGCGGTCTACGGCGGTGTCGGCATAGAGCCTCAGATCAAGAGGATGCGGCGCGGGGTCGATGTGCTCGTGGCAACGCCGGGGCGTCTCGAGGATCTCATTGAACGCCGGGTCGTTGACCTGCGCAGGGCCGCGACGGTGGTGATCGACGAGGCCGATCGCATGGCCGACATGGGCTTCATGCCCGCTGTGCGACGCATCCTCGACGGCACTGCGAACAAGCGGCACACGATCCTGTTCTCGGCCACCCTCGCAGGCGATGTCGGCAAGCTGATCGATCAGTACCAGTCCGACCCCGTACACCACGGCGTGGGATCGCCGACACCGGACCTGACGGCTGCCCAGCATCATTTCTGGGAAATTCCCCGGCCCGACCGGATCAGCCTGTGTGCCTCGGTCATCGCCACCCTCGGCTCGACGATCGTCTTCACCCGCACCCGCCACGGTGCTGACCGTGCCGCCCGCCAACTCAATCGAGTGGGGATCCCTGCGGCCGCCATCCACGGCAACCGCTCGCAGGCACAGCGTTCCCGGGCTCTTCGTGATTTTGCCTCGGGCAAGGCCCTCACCCTGGTCGCCACCGATGTGGCAGCCCGTGGTATTCATGTCGACGGTGTCGAGTGCGTGGTGCATTACGACCCCGTCGATGAGGACTCTGCCTACATTCACCGTTCGGGTCGAACGGCACGAGCCGGCGCAGAGGGTCAGGTGGTCTCGTTCGTGGACCCGTCCCAGGTCCGGGTGGTCAGAGCGATGCAACGGAGATTGAACCTCTCGCCGGAGATTACGGCACCACCCCCTATGGACGGCCCGGCCGTGACTGTCCCCGATGACCACTCCAACCCGAGGCAACACTCCAAACCCGAACCTTCCGGACGCCACGCGTCCGACGGTGCCGGCACACGGCGCAAGAGCACTGCCCGTCGCGGCCAACAACAGAGTCGCGGCCAACGCCAAGACCAAGACCGAAACCAAGACCGCGGAAAACGCCAAGACCGCGGAAAACGCCAAGACCAACAGCAAAGTCGCGGCCAACGTCAACAACAAGACCAAAGTCAAGGACGCAGCCAGAGTCAAGGGCGCGGCCCGAGTCGAGACCAAAACCAAGGCCAGGGCCAGGGCCAAGGCCAGGGCCAAAGCCAGAGTCGCGGACGAGGACAAGGCCAAAGTCAAAGTCGCGGACGAGGACAAGGGCAAGGCCAAAGTCAAAGTCGCGGACAAGGCCAAGGTCAAAGTCGCGGACGAGGGCAAGGCCAAGGGCGCGGCCGGTATCAAGGCCAAAGTCAAGGCCGCGGCCAGCGTCAAGGCCAAGCGCAACGACGGGGCCAAGGTCAAAGTCGCGGCCAACGGCAAGGCCAAGGGCAGCGACGCCGCTAGGCGGTCACGAGAATCTGAACGGGCAGGTTCGGGACTTCTCCGTGGAACTCGTAGTACATGGTCAAGCCGTTGACTTCGATGAACGGCATCTCTGTTCCGGCTCGCCCTTCCAGATCGGTTCTCGGTCAGATTCTCACTTCGAAGCAGCGGTTCAGAGGATCAACCTCTGCCGAAGCCCGCGGCGGAGGTCATCTCCTCGAACACCTTGACGGGTGTGTCCCAGGGTTCCCAGTCCGGCACCATTGGGCTGGACATGGCCGAAGACATGCAGTACCGGATCGGCATGAAGTACATCAGCGGTCCAGCAGTCGCGTGCGGAGCATGTTGAGCGCCATGATGCAGGTGAACTGCCGGATGCGGTCGCGGTCGAAGGGCAACTTGATGGTGGTGGCCTCTGAATGGCCGTTCGTCTCATCGGTAGTGTCGGCCCCGGCGATGTGCAGTCCGATACACACGACTCCGGGTTCGACTCCCTCGTGAGGTTCGGGCCCGGCGACTCCCGAGACAGCAAGACCAACATCGGCAGCGAGGACACGGCACGCACCTTGTGCCATCTCAACCACCATCTCCTCGCTCACCGATCGGACGGCGCCCGCGTGCAGCAGCGACTGCTTCAGGTCTCGGTGGTACGCCACGATCCCTCCCCGAAACACTTCGCTGCAGCCCGTGTGGTTGACCAACCGGCTGGAGATGAGGCCTCCCGTGAGCGATTCGGCCAAAGCAAGGGTCAGGCCGCGGTCGCGCAGCAGGTCGAGGACGACGGACTCCATCGTGTCGTCGTCGGTTCCGAAGACGATGTCGCCGACCAGGTCCCGCAAGCGACTCTCCTCGGCGTCGAGGATCGAGACGGCTTCGGCCTCACTTCCGGCTTTTGCGGTGATCCGCACCTTCAAGCCCTCCAGGCCGCTCGCGAGAAACGCGATCGTCGCTGTCCCGGTCTCATCGAGACGCCGTATCTCTTCGTCGAGCTGTTCGGCGAGGCCGGACTCGGACTGGCCCCAGGTGCGCAGCATGCGACTGCGGATGACCGCGCTGATCCCAGCCCGCTCAGCGAGGTCGGGGAGCACCCCCTCGAGCACCATCTGGCGCATCTCCCAGGGAACTCCCGGGACCGCGTAAATCACCTTGCCCTCGTGTGCACCGCCCTCGTATGCACCGCCCTCGTATGCACCGCCCTCGTATGCACCGCCCTCGTATGCACCGCCCTCGTATGCACCGCCCTGGTGTGATCGGCTCAGCGGGCAGATCAGTCCCGCAGCGGTGCCGGGCATAGCGGGATTGACTCGGGCACCTGCGGGCACGTCTGCCTGACGTTTGTTGTTCTCGGACATGGTGCGGCCACGGCCACCGAACATGGCTTCGATCTTGGCGATGATGCGTTCGTCGCGGACCAGCTCCACACCCATGACCGCGGCGATGGCCTCACGGGTGATGTCATCTGGGGTCGGCCCCAAGCCACCGCAGACGATCACTGCATCACTGCGATCGAGGGCCTGGCCCAGCACCGAGACCATCCGGTCGAGATTGTCGCCGACCTTCGTCTGGTGATGGCTGTCGATGCCTGCGAGCGCCAGCTGCTCCCCGATCCAGGACGAATTGGTGTCGACGATCTGCCCCAGCAGCAGTTCGGTTCCGACTGCCACCACTTCACAGTTCATTGAGTCTCCCGAGGTCACTCACCTGTCGAGCTCAATGCACTCTGGCCGTCGAGCAGGTACTGGATCCCTGACCCGAGAGTCCAGACGACCGCGATCCACAGCGCCGCGTCGATCAGGGTGTTGTGATCTTGAAGCGTCGGCATCACCGCCATTGCCAACGCGACTCCCTGCACGAAGGTCTTGTACTTGGCTGAACGGCGGGCGGGCAGGGCCAGTCCGTGGCGTGCCCAACGGCTCCGCCAGGCGGTGATACCGAGCTCTCGCAGGGCCATGAGCGTCACCGGCAGCCACCAGTACCGCTGGACTGCGACGAGGCAGAATGCCGAACCGAGGATCACCACCTTATCTGCCAGCGGATCGAGGAACGCACCGCTGCGACTGACCACGTTGGCCCGACGGGCGACCCTTCCGTCGAAGAAGTCGGTGCTCGCCAGGGCGACGCCGAGCCCGAACGCCGCCCAGGACACGCCTCGTGTGTCCTCTGCTGCGAGCACCAGCCAGAACAACAGGGGCGCGAACAGCAGGCGCATGATCGTCAGCAGGTTCGCCGGGTGGGTTATCCCAGCGCTGCGCGGCACGGCCAGATCGTTCACCGCGCCTCCAGGTCTGGACCCATGGCCTCGGTGACGGTCAGAGTCTGGATGGTTCCCACCTCCAGAGTTTGGGGCACAGAAATGACCCCGTCGATTTCGGGCGCTTCCCGATAGCTGCGTCCGATCCCAGGTTCATCCACAAGTACTTCGACTTCGCTGCCCACCAGTTCGTCACGTTTTGTTGCGGTGATCGTGTCTTGCAACTCGGAGAGCTCCCCGAGCCGGTCCGCGACGAGCGCGGTATCGACTTTGCCTCGCAGCGACTCCGCGTAGGTTCCGACCTCTTCGGAATAGGCGAAGAACCCGCACCAGTCGAGCCTCGCCTCCTCGATGAAGTCCAACAGCTGGTCATGGTCCTGTTCGGTCTCGCCGGGGTAGCCGACGATGAAGTTGGAGCGGAAGGCCGCGGCCGGTTCGCGGCGGCGGATGGATCCGATGCTGGCTGCGAACTTGCTGCCATTGCCCCAGCGGCGCATGCTCCGCAGCAGTCGGGGCGAGACATGCTGAAGCGACAGGTCGAAGTACGGCACACCGGTCTCGCAGACTGTGTCGATCAGCGCAGCGGAGAGGTCCGAAGGGTACAGATACAACAGTCTGACCCTTTCGACTTCGGCCGCAACGGCTCTCACCAACGGCACGATCGCACGTTGACCGACGCCTTGATCCCTCCCGTATGCCGCCAGATCCTGGGCGACCAGGACTATCTCCTTGGCTGCCAGCTGTTCGACTTCGGCCAATATCGCTTCGATGGTGCGGCTGCGTTGCGGGCCTCTGAACGAGGGGATCGCACAGAAACCGCAGGCTCGGTCGCAACCTTCGGCGATCTTGACATATGCCCAGGGTCGTTGCGCGGCAGGTCGTGGCAGGTTCAGCAGGTCGAAGTCCGGGGTCGGGCCAGCGTGCACATTGGTCGACCGGCCAGTCGGTCCGCCAGTCGGTCCGCGAGTCGGCCCGCGAGTCGGTCCGCCAGTCGGCCCGAGCGTGACCGGCACCGCTGAGTATTCAACCTCACGGCTCGGCGAGGCGTCGCCAGGACCTGAAAGGACCGGCACCAGCGACATTCCGAACGGTGCCAGATGGTCGATCTCAGGCAACTCGGCGGCCAGTTCATCGCCATAGCGCTCTGCCATGCAGCCCGTCACGACCAGCCTGGAACCTTCACGGCGCTGCTCGGCGACCGCGAGGATCGTGTCCACCGATTCCTGCCGGGCCTGGTGAATGAACGAGCAGGTGTTGACCACGACCACATCGGCGCTCTCAACGTCGTCGGAAGCCACCATGCCGGTGCCGGTCAGTGTTCCCGCCAGCTTGTCGGAGTCGACCTGATTCTTGGGACACCCGAGGGTCACAATCGCATATGACTGAGTTGACATGGTGATTGGACCCTAACCGTCAAGCGGTGGCCCCGAGGACCAGCACGCAACCGGCCCACATGGCCAGCAGGACGATACCTTCGGCGCGGCTGACTCTCCTGTCGGTGAACATCATGGCCGCGCTGATGACCACCACCGCGACCATCATGATCGACCCGCCCACGGCCAGGCCCGAGTCGAGCACCGGCCCCGGCCCGACAAGCGCGATCACTCCGCCGACACCGAGGCTGTTGAACATGTTCGAGCCGAGCAGGTTTCCGATCAGGAGCTCGATCTCGCCGCGGCGCGAGGCGGCGACCGCCGTGAACAGTTCCGGTGCCGAGGTTCCGATCGCCACCAACGTGAAGCCGATGAAACCTCCGGTCAAGTTCAGCTCCACGGCAATCCGTTCAGCCCCGGCAACAACGAACCAAGCCGATCCTGCCACGAGAACCAGCCCGACGAATGTGCGGAACGTCTCGATGAGCGCTGAGGGCGCAGTCCCACCCACGAGTTCACCGACTCCCCGAGGCAGTGCCGCGAATTCCCCCTGCGACCCGCTCGTCGCCGCCGCTGGTCCGCCGTTCCCGCCAGTCGCCGCCGCTGGTCCGCCATTCCCGCCAGTCCCGAGAGGCCCGCGAACCCCGCTGGTCTGGGGGGTCTCGGGGGTGGGCGGATCGGCCGAATCGGGCGGATCGGCCAGGTAGCGGGGGGAGGTGTGCAGGAGGAACCACAGTGCAGCTACCAGCGCCAGCACCAGCACCGTTCCCTCCAACCGGGTGATCTGTCCTTGTAGCAGCAGCGCGAAGACCACTACCGACCCCACCGATATCGGCACCTCGCGGCGCAGTATCGCGGGCTGAACCGGCACCGCAGCGATCAGCGTTGCGCAGCCGAGAACCAGAGAGATGTTGGCGACGTTGGAGCCCACGACATTGCCGACACCGATGTCGAGATTGCCGTCGACAGCAGCGATTCCCGACACGACCATCTCAGGGGCACTGGTACCGAAACCGACGATCACCGATCCGACGATCACCGGCGCGATGCGCATGACGACCGCCAAGCGGACCGCCCCGGTGACGAACTGGTCCGAAGCTACGGCGAGCACTGCCAACCCGCCGATCGCGTAGAGGATGCCGGTAGTCATCTGGCTCCAAAGCTAACGATCAAAGTCGGCATCAGGGTCCTCGGCGGTTCCCCCGGTGCCACGACGCGCCTCATACTCTTCTTGGGTCAGCAGCACTTCTCGAGCCTTGGAGCCGGTGGACGGGCCCACCACGCCCTGCTGTTCGAGCAGGTCCATGATCCTCCCGGCGCGCGCGAAGCCGACCCGGAGCTTGCGCTGCAGCATCGAGGTCGAGCCGAGTTGGGTCTGCACCACCAGTTCCATCGCCGCGCCGAGGAGTTCATCACCGTCATCAGCGGGTTCTGCGGGCGCGGCGATGACCGAGTCGAATGCCTCTGTGCAGGGTGCCGGTTCCCCGGTGATCGCGCTGTCAACGTCGAGCGGGGTAGCGGAGACGACAGACCCGGCGCCGGCTGCGACTTGAGACGACTGCTCGGGGTCCTGCTTCAACTTCTCGGCCTGTTCACGCCAGTGGCCTACAATGGCGCGCACTTCGGACTCCTCGACCCAGCAACCCTGGATCCGGTTCAGCGCCGAGGAGGAGGTGCCCAGCATCAGCAGGTCACCGCCACCCACCAGGCGTTCTGCACCCGCCTGGTCCAAGATGACCCGCGAATCGGTCAGGCTCGACACCGCGAAGGCCCAGCGGCTCGGGATGTTGGCCTTGATGACACCGGTGATGACGTTCACCGAGGGGCGCTGCGTGGCGATCACCAAGTGTATCCCCACGGCGCGGGCCATCTGGGCGATGCGCGCTATCGACTCCTCCACGTCGCGGGCGGCCACCATCATCAGGTCGGCTAGCTCGTCGACCACCACCAGCACGAACGGCAGGCGGTTGTAGGTGAGACGCTCGCCGTGCTCGTCGAGCACTCCGAGGGGAGCCTTCAAGGTGTCGTTGTCGACGGCGGTGTTGTAGCCGGTTATGTCGCGCACGCCGACGTCTGCGAGCAGGTCGTAACGGCGTTCCATCTCACGCACGGCCCAGGCGAGGGCGTTGGCGGCCTTGCGGGGGTCGGTGACGGGCGCGGTGAGCAGATGGGGGATCTTGTCGTACTGTCCCATCTCTACCCGTTTGGGGTCGACGAGGATCATTCGCACCTGATCGGGGTTCGAGCGCATGAGGATCGACGACAGCAGGGAGTTGAGACACGACGACTTTCCCGAACCCGTGGCCCCGGCAATGAGCACGTGGGGCATCTCGGCGACGTTCACCATCACGTTGTTGCCGTTGATGTCACGGCCGATGGCGACCTCGAGGGGGTGGGAGGCCTGTCTCGCCTCACCTGACGCCAGGATGTCGCCGATGGTCACGATCTCCCGCTTGTTGTTGGGGACCTCGACCCCGATGGCGCGCCGTCCCGGGATCGGCGCGATGATGCGCACGTCGGGCGAGGCCATGGCGTAGGCCATGTCCTTGCGCAGACTCTCGAACTTGGTGACCTTGACCCCCTCGCCGAGGGTCAGCACATAGCGGGTGACGGTCGGGCCGACGATCGGCTCAAGCAGGCTGGTCTCCACGCCGAACTGGGCGAGCGTGTCCTGCAGCCGCTTGCCGCGCTCGACCACGTCGACCGTGTCGATCTCGTGCTTGTTGCTGCGGGCCAGCACTGACAGCGGAGGCAGCGTCCAGGGACTCATTTCCAGGGGCAGTTTCTGCTCGGTGACCAACCCCGGCTCGAGTTTCGGTCTGGGGGTGCGCGGCGTTCGGGGCTTTGGGGCGGGTTGCTCAGGGGCGGGTTGCTCAGGGGCGGGTTGCTCAGGGGCGGCGCGGCTCCCCGCGGGGGGAGACTCTTCGCGACTGTCGACCGCAGCGACCGCAGCGACCGCACCGTCGACGACGGCACCGAAATCGCCGCCTTCAGAGACGTTGACGATGGTTGGGGACGGCTCCGGCACCTCGGACGCATCCGAAGATTCAGCAGACCCTGACCTCGACAGATCGCTGAACAGCAGTTGCACTTGTGCTTTCAGCCAGCCCAGCGGCGGTGCCACGATGACCACCAGACCCCGGCCCATCGCCCCTGCAGAACTACCCGTGAGCACGATCACCCCGACGATGCCCAACAGACCGAGAACCAGCACAGCACCGGTGACCGCGGCACCAGCGTGCAGCGCACCGCCGAGTCCGATCCCCAACAAACCTCCCGCGGCACCCCATTCATCGACGCTGTCGTTGATGCCGGGTCGGCCTCGCAGGACATGCAGGAGCCCGCTCAACGACATCAACAGCAAGATCCCGCCCACCGTGAGACGCGTCGGCCACTCGGACTCGCCGCCAGCACCGCCGCGGATCAGCGACACTCCCAAAGCGACGAGGCCCGGGGGCACAACGAAGCGAATCAGACCGACCCCCGCGGCCAGCCCGTCGTCGACCACGACTCCGACCGCGCCGGCTGCACCGAACCACAGGCTGACGGCGGTCAAGAGCCCCAGCAGGATCGTGCCGAGGCCCAACAGATCGCCTCGGTGGCCCGACAGCACACTGCCCACCGAGCGGCGAGAGACACGCGACTTCTTGGAGCCGCGCCCCTTCTTCGGGCCGCTCTTGGAGTTCGGTCCGCTCTTGGGGCCGCTCCTGGAATTCGGGGAGTCTGCTTTGGAAGCCACGATACCGAACGCTACCAGCGCCCTGCGACAGCGGTATGTACCTCCAGGTGCAGCGGGTTCAGGCGCACGACCTCCAGCGCGCCGTCGGCTGCGCCGGTGCCGCCAGCCCTCCAACTGGCCATTCGGCTGGCTGACTGTCTGTCCGACTGGCCATTCGTCCGTCCGGCCCTCCAACGGGCCGACTGTCTGTCCGACTGGCCGTTCGGCTGGCTGGCCGGGTCGGGGCGGCCGGGCGCTCAGCCCTCGCGGACTATCGGCACGATCATGGGGCGGCGGCGGGTCCGTTCCGCGACGATGCCGCCCGCAGATCGGCGCACGATCTGCGACAGACGGGCCAGGTCAGCAACCCTGTCGTCCAACGCCTTCATGACCGCTGCCTCGACCGTGTCGACCACAGCGGTCTCGTGCGCGCCTAGCGCAGGGTGCTCGACCCAGCCGCGTGACACCACGTCAGGCCCGGCCAACAACTCGCACCGTTCAGTGTCGACATGCACGATCACCGCGACAAAGCCGTCGGCGCCGAGGACCCGGCGGTCGCCGAGCACCTCGTTGCCGAGGTCGCCGACCGTGCCGTCGACATACAGGTGGTCCCCGCCGACCGATCCGAGGTGCTCCAGACCCGTGTCTGACAGTTCCAGCTGGTCCCCGTCCTCGGCCACAACCACATGATCACGGTCCATCCCCATCTCCAGAGCCAGATCGCGATGCGCCACAAGATGGGCGTACTCTCCATGCACCGGCACGAAGAACTCGGGGACCGCGACCGAATGGAGAGTCCCGAGTTCCTGCTGCTTGCCGTGCCCGCTGGTGTGCACATCGACGATCCCGCTGTGGACCACCCGCGCTCCGAGGCGGGCGAGACCGTTGCGGACCGCCGCCACCGCGGTCTCGTTTCCGGGGATCGGGTGTGAGGAGAAGACGACCGTGTCGTTGTCGCCGAGCTTCAGCCAACGGCTCTCGCCGCGGGCCATCTGGGTGAGCGCCGCTCGGGGCTCTCCCTGGGATCCTGTGCAGACGATGCACAGGCGTCGGGGGTCGATGTCGCCGACCTCCTCGACGTCTCTGAGTGCGTGGTCCGGGATGCGCAGAATCCCCACCTTCCGGGCGAGCTTGATGTTGCGCCGCATGGAGAGACCGACGGGCACGACGATCCTGTCGGTCATCAGCGCAGCGTCGGCCACCTGCTGCAGCCGGTGGATGTGGCTGGCGAACGAAGCGACTATCACGCGACGCTGATCGTTGGCGCGCAGCAGCGCAGTGAGGACACCGCCGATCTCCTTCTCTGAGCGGGACGCGCCGGGGCTGTCGGCGTTGGTCGAGTCCGCGAGCATCAGTCGGATGCCCGGATCATGGGCCAGCGCGCCGATCCTCGACAGGTCGGTGCGGCGGCCGTCGATGGGCGTCAGGTCCAACTTGAAGTCGCTTGAGTGAAGAATCACGCCCTGGTCGGTGTGGAACGCGGTGATGTTGCCCGATGGGATCGAGTGGGTGACGGGCAGGAACTCGCAGTCGAAGGGGCCGATCTTGCGGCGGTCACCGTCGCTGATCGGGTGCAGCACGGCCCTCCCGTTCAAGCCTGCCTCGCGCAGCTTGTGCTCGATCATGCCGAGGGTGAAGACCGACCCGTAGACGGGCAGCGACATGTGCCGCAGGAGGTAAGGGAGCGCGCCTATGTGGTCTTCGTGGGCGTGGGTGGCGATCACCGCCTCGACCCGGTCGGCGTTGTGGATCAGCCAGTCGAGGTCGGGCAGGACCGCGTCCACTCCGGGCAGGTCGTCGCCGGCGAACATCTGGCCGCAGTCGAGCACCACGACCCGGCCCTTCGTCTCGATGGCCGCGCAGTTGCGACCGATCTCGCCCAGGCCACCGAGGAAGGTGATGATTACCGGTTCTGGCATGTCAAGTCCAGGGTGAGGCCGGGTCGCGCCGCAGTGACACCGGATCGGGCCGCAGTGACACCGGATCGCGCCGCGGTCAAACCGGATCGGGCCGCAGTGACACCGGATCGCGCCGCGGTCAAACCGAGTCCCGCGTCCGTGAGAACGGGGCTAGCCGCAGTGACACCGGATCGCGCCGCGGCCAAACCGAGTCCCGCGTCCGTGAGAACGGGGCCAGCCGCAGTGACACCGGATCGCGCCGCAGCCAAACCGAGTCCCGCGTCCGTGAGAACGGGGCCAGCCGCAGTGACACCGGACCGCGCCCCAGGGACCCCGCACCCGGCCGCAGTCACCCCGGATCGCGCCGCGGCCAAACCGAGTCCCGCGTCCGTGAGAACGGGGCCAGCCGCAGTGACACCGGATCGCGCCGCAGTGACACCGGATCCGGACGCAGTGACACCGGATCGGGCCGCGGCCAAACCGAGTCCCGCGTCCGTGAGAACGGGGCCAGCCGCAGTGACACCGGATCGCGCCGCGGTCAAACCGAGTCGCGCCGCGGTGAGACCGGGTCCGGCCGGGGTGAGAACGGGTCGGGTCGGGTCCATGTCAAGACCGACCGAGCGCAGCCAGGACCGCTTCGGCGGACTGTTGGAGGCCCTCGGGCTCGGGGCCCATCGGCGGACGGGTCGGGCCTGCTGGCAGGCCCATGACGCGCAGCATCGCCTTGGCCGGCACGGGGTTGGGGGACTCATCGCCCGTCTCGAACTCATAGGACGGGATCAGGCGACGGTTGATCTCAGCCGCCGCCTGCACGTCGCCCGCAAAGAACGCCTCGAGCATCTGCGACGTCTCGACGCCGACCCAGTGGGTGGCCACGCCGATGGTGCCGACCGCGCCGACCGCCAGCAACGGCAGGGTGAGCCCGTCGTCGCCGCTGTAGACCTCCGTGCCTGGCGGCGACAGTGTCAGCAGCCTTGCCGTCTCCGCGGGGTTGGCGGCGGCATCCTTCACGCCGATGATATTGGGCACCGTGTTGAACAGTTCCGCCATCGTCTCCGTAGCGATCTTGCGACCGGTGCGAGCGGGAATGTCATACAGCAGGATCGGCAGGTCGGTGGCTTGGGCGCAGGCACGGAAGTGTTCGCTCAATCCTGTTTGACTGGGACGGTTGTAGTACCCCGCCACATGCAGCAGCCCTGCGGCGCCGGCCTCGGTGGCGCGTCGGCTCAACTCCACCGCGGCGTCGGTGTCGTTGCTTCCCGCGCCGGCAACGACAGGCTTGTCGACAGCCTCCACCACCGCCGCTGTCAGATCGATCTGCTCGTCGTGGGTGAGCGTCGGGCTCTCTCCGGTGGTGCCAGCGATGACCAGACCGTCGCTGCCGCCCTCGGTGGTCAGGTGGCGGGCCAGCTTCTGTGCGCCTTCAAGATCGAGCGATCCGTCGGAACCGAACGGCGTGACCATGGCGGTCAGTACCCTGCCAAAGCGTGCTTGCATCCTGTTATCGTGCCACGCCGGAGCGTCAAGCGGTGCCCATTTGTGATCTTTCGGTTGCAAACTCCGCTACGGTCATGGTTCAGCCATGGTTCAGACATGGTTCAGACATGGTTCAGCGGGTCTCGGGCCGGGGCTCTGGCCGCGACTCGCGACGGCGCCTTCTGAGGATCAAGCCGTAGACGACAACGGCCCCGGCCGAGAAGAAGAACCACTGGAACGCATATGACAGGTGCGGTCCGTCGTCGAGGCTCACTCGGGGCACCGGGACCGGCAGCGAAGTGCCCGCAGAGGTACTCCCAGCAGTGATCGCAGAGGTACTCCCAGCAGTGATCGCAGAGGTACTCCCAGCAGTGATCGCAGCGGTGTTCGCAGAGGTACTCGCAGCAGTGTTCGCAGCAGTGTTCGCAGAGGCATTCGCAGAGGCACTCGCAGAGGCACTCGCAGAGGCACTCGCAGCGGTGTTCGCATGTTGTGGCGGGTGCTGCTGCGCCAGTTGCACCCAGAGGTCCGCAACCTCGAGGCCGGTCAGTTCAGCGACCCGGGCGAGGTCGAGTCGATTCAATTCAGTCAGCACCGCGATCTCGTTGGTGGCGATACTTCCGCCGCCGACGCTGCTGAAGACCCTGCCGGTGACTGTCACCTCACCGGCGGGCGCGCTGAGATCGTCGCTTTGCACCCCCGCCGCCCAGAGCCTGGGAACCCAGCCGCGACTGACCACAACGACAGTGCCGTCCGCCAGTTCAAGGGGCGTGACGAGCCAGTTGCCCGGCTCGGTCTCATAGGTGCGGTTGGCGACCAGGAACGAATGCTCTTCAAGGTACGTGCCGGTTGCGGCGGTTGAGGTGTGGTCCAGAGGTGTGGTCGGCGACGCCAGCAGCGTTGCGATCTCCTGCGGCTCCGCCTCGAGCGCAGCCCTGATCTCGCTGTTCTGATCCCGCCGTTCCTCGAGGCGTCGCAGCTGCCAGAACCCCAGGTTGACCATGACTACGACCATCGTCAGCACGAACAGGTGCGACAGTATCCAGCGAAACGACAACATCGGGCGCGCCGACGACACCGCCGTCTCGATCAGCTCGACAGGCTCCGTTGGCACAGGGGGCTCCGTCGACACAGGGGGCTCCGTCAACACAGGGGGCTCCCTCGGCACAGGGGGCTCCGTCGGCACAGGGGGCACCGTCGGCACAGGGGGCTCCGTCGGCACAGGGGGCTCCGTCGGCACAGGGGGCACCGTTGACAGCGACGGCTCCGTTGGCACAGGGGGCACCGTCGGCACAGGGGGCACCGTCGGCACAGGGGGCTCCGTTGACAGCGACGGCTCCGTCGGCTCAGAGTTCGAGGATGGCATCTAGGCCGAGGGTCAACCCCTCGAAGTCGGCAATCCGCTTGCAGCCGAGCAAGACCCCAGGCATGAACGAGGTGCGGTCTATGGTGTCGTGGCGGATCGACAGGGTCTGGCCGGTCGTGCCCAACAGCACTTCCTGATTGGCAACGACGCCCTGCATCCGCACCGAATGAACCCTGACGTCGGCTGCTCCCCGACCACCGCGGGCACCGGGAAGCACTTCGTGACGGGTCGGGTCGTCAGCCCAGTCGGCCGAGGCCGCGGCGATCCGCTCTGCGGTATGGACCGCCGTGCCCGACGGCGCGTCCACCTTGGCGTCGTGGTGGTACTCGATCACCTCGGCTGTTGAGAAGTGCGGTGCCGCCAACTCGGCGAAACGCATCATCAGCACCGCCCCCACAGCGAAGTTCGGTGCTATCAGGCAGTTGCTGTCGGTGAACACGTCAGCGAACCTCGACAAGTCCTGCTCGGAGAATCCGCTGGTTCCGACCACGGCATGGATTCCGTTGGCTGCGAGAAACTCGAGCGTTCGGCGGGCTGCCGAGGCGACCGTGAAATCAACGGCCACATCGCATTCCGACTCGACGAGCACCTCGAGTGAATCTTCGATGTCTATGGCCGCGGCCAGCTCAAGCTGCGGATCAGCCTCGACCGCGCTGCACACGGCTCGGCCCATGCGCCCCGCTGCGCCGACCACACCGACTCGGATCATGGGCATGGGCGAACTCAACTTCGGTCCCGCCTGTCGCGCAGCCGCTTGGAGAGGTCTTCGAGCGTGCGGCGCTCAGCTTCGGTCAGACTCTCCAAGCCATGCTCACCCATCTTGTCGAGCAGTGCATCGATCTTCGCCTGCGCCTCAACTTCGGCCGCGGGAGGCGGTGGAGGCGGTGGGACCGATGAGAGGTGGCTGCTTCGGGGTTGGGGCCGCCTGTGTTGAGGGGCTCCGCGTTGGGGGCTTCCGCGTTGGCGACGCGGCGGACGGCGCTGTGGACCGCCGGCGCTTCTGGCGGGCAACGGAAACTTGGGGAGCCATACGTGTTGTTCGGCGTGGCCGAGGGCCCGCAGCATCAGCGGCGCGAGGAGGGCCATGGTCGCGGTGAGGACCAGTTCGTAACGTCTCTGGTTGCTGATGGCTTGCAGCATTGCCATCCCGACGACTACCCCGGCGAGGATCCAGGCTGGGATTCCTGGCCAGAAGCGGACACTGGAGTAGTGGGTTGCGAACGCGATCAACACGCCGAGTTCCACATAGAGGAGGCCGTAGACGCGGCGGCCGGAGACGACCCCGAAGGTGTCGGTGAACTCGAGCGCGGTCATGACCAGCGCAGGCACGATGGTCAGAACGAGCAGGAAGAACGTGAAGCGCTTCCGACCCATGAGTGCCTCGAGCTGGGAGCCCAGCATCCAGAACACTGCGACCAGCAGCAGCGTCCCCAGCGACGGCTCGGTCGGGATCGGCCAGGTCACCAGTCTCCAGATCTGACCTTCGCCCACGCTCCCCAACGATGTCCCTGGGTTGAGCAGGAGTTTCGTGGTTATCGGTCGGTTGAAGCCCTCGAAGGCCCAGACGAACATGTAGGCCACGCTCATCGCCGAAACGATGGCGGTGGTGGTTACGGCGAATTGACCGACCCGGAACCACGGATCGTCGCTCTCTCCGAAATTGCGGAACGGCTGCATACCTCACCAACGGTACAGCTCTCGAACGGCACAGTCGCCGGGACCCGAGGGGTACACCAGGATTCTAGCGACGACCGCGTCCGCCCGAGCTGTGGCCCCGCCCGCGGGCGGGAGCGGTTGGACCAAGATTGTCGAACTCCTGGGCCAGCTCCGCGTCGAAGGCGTCCTCGAACGAGACTGCTTGGCGGTCGGCCTGACGATCGGCCTGACGGTCGGCCTGACGGTCACCTTGGCGATCCGCCTGACGGTCACCTTGACGCTCACCGTCTCGGGGCGTTCGGGGGCCGCGGTCGGAGCGGCCGTTGCGGTCGCGATCACGTTCGCCGCCACGTCCATGTCCGCGGTCACGATCATCGCCGCGGTCACGGCCGCCACGGTCACGGTCACGGTCACGGTCACGGCCGCCACGGTCACGGCCGCCGCGGTCACGGTCGGAGTCCTCAGCTCCCTCGGGCTTGAGCGAGATCTTGCCGTTGGGGTCGACGTCTTCAACTACGACTGTGACTTCGTCTCCCAACGAGAGCACGTCCTCAACCCGGTCGATGCGTCTGCCGCCTCCGATCTTGGAGATGTGGAGCAGGCCGTCGCGTCCGGGAAGGATGTTGACGAAGGCGCCGAACTTGGTGATGTTCACGACTCGGCCCGGGTAGGTGGCGCCGACCTCGGCCGTCGGCGGGTCGAGGATCAGCTTGATCTGGCGCTCGGCCTCGACCACCTTGGCGTTGTCGACTGATGCGATCGAGACGACCCCGACCATGCCGTCGTCGTCGACTGAGATGTCGGCGCCGGTCTCGGCCTGGATCGCATTGATGACCTTGCCCTTGGGGCCGATGATCTCACCGATCTTGTCGACCGGTATCTCGAAGGTGGTGATCTTCGGTGCGGTGTCGCGCACATCTTCACGGGGTTCTGCGATGGCCTCGGCCATCACATCGAGAATGTCGAGTCGCGCCTCTCTGGCCTGTGCCAGCGCATTCGCCAGAACATTGGCCGGGATGCCTGCGATCTTGGTGTCGAGCTGCAGGGCAGTGACGAAGTCGGTGGTGCCTGCGACCTTGAAGTCCATATCGCCGAAGGCGTCTTCCGCGCCGAGGATGTCGGTGAGCGTGACGTATTCGCCCTCTGCGTGGACCAGTCCCATGGCGATGCCAGCGACTGGCGCCTTGATCGGGACGCCGGCGTCCATCAGCGAGAGCGTTGAACCGCACACTGAACCCATGGAACTCGACCCGTTGGAGGCCATGACCTCAGACACCGTCCGCACGGTGTAGGGCCATTCCTCAAAGGAGGGAATGACTGGGAACACCGCACGCTCGGCCAGGGCGCCGTGGCCGATCTCACGCCGTTTGGGGCCTCGCATGAATCCGGTCTCGCCAGTGGAGAACGGCGGGAAGTTGTAGTGGTGGAAGTACCGCTTCTTGTCTGTCGGCGAGATGTCGTCGATCATCATGTCGCTGCGGCCCATGCCGAGGGTGGTGAAGTTGAGCACCTGGGTCTCGCCGCGTTGGAAGAGGCCTGAGCCGTGTGCTGTGGGGATCACCTCGACTTCGCTGGTGACCTTGCGGAGCTCGTCGGTCTTGCGTCCGTCGATGCGGATGCCCTCTTCGACGATCCGCTTGCGGACCACCTTCTTGGTGATCGCCCGGATGGCGTTCTTGATCTGTCTGGCTGCGTTGGGGTCTTCTGCGGTGAACTCGGTCAGTTCGGCCACGACGGCCTCCCTGAGTTCTGCTTCTGCGGCCTGTCGCTGGGTCTTGTCGGCGATCTGTTGGGTGTGGGCGATGCGGTCAGCTGCCGCAGCCTGCACTGCGGCGAGGATCTCGTCGCTGTAGTCGACGCTGAGCGGGGGTTCCATCTTGGTGATGTGGCCGGCGGCGTCGATCGCCTGCTGCTGCAACTCGATCATCTCGCGAATCCAGGTCTTGCTCGCCTCGAGGCCTCCGGCGAGCACGTCCTCGTCGACTTTGGGGGTGCCCGACTCGTACAGAGTCCAGGAGTTTCCGGTACCGCCGGCCTCGACCATCATCACCGCGACGTCGTTGTCGCTCTGGCGTCCGGCGACCACCATCTCGAAGGCCGATTCGGCGGACTCCTGGTAGGTGGGGAAGGGAATCCATTCGCCTTCTGGCGACCAGCTCATGCGGACTGCTCCGATGGGGCCGTCGAACGGGATCGGCGAGAGGCACAGTGCCAGCGAGGCGGCGTTGAGAGCCAAGACATCGTAGGGGTTCTTCTGGTCGGCGCCGAGGACGGTGCCCACGACATGGACCTCGTTGCGGTAGCCGTCGGGGAAGGCGGGGCGGAGCGGCCTGTCAATGAGGCGACAGGTGAGGATTGCCTGCTCTCCTGCTCGGGCTTCACGACGGAAGAAGGAGCCGGGAATCTTACCGGCGGCATACATCCGCTCCTCGATGTCGACGGTCAGCGGAAAGAAGTCCGCATGCTCGCGGGGCATGGCCGCCCCGGTTGCTGTGACCAGCACGACGGTGTCGCCGATGCTTGCGGTGACGGAGCCACCGGCGAGGGGGGCGAACTTGCCGACCTCGAATGTGGCGTCTTTGCCCTCACCGCGCGCGAATGAGCCTGTGAAGGATTGGGGATTAGTCATGTTGTTGTTTCTCCTGAACACATGACTGCCAGTTCCCAGTCGGAAATCGCTGATCTTGGTCGTGCCTCTTCGGAGGCTGATCAGTTTCAGAGATTTTCGACTAGCACCAACGGTCCTGTGTTCTCTTTTTGCTGGACGTTCCAGCTACTGGGATTCGTCGGGTTGGTTCCGGGTGTCGACCCTGATCCAACCGGTTGGGAGCAGCCCGGTAGGGTTGCTCTTTGATCTGTTCTGGGGGTTCTAGCGACGCAGCCCGAGGTGGGTGATCACTGCTCTGTAGCGCTCGACGTCGTTGTCCTTGACGTAGTCGAGGAGACGGCGGCGGCGGCCTACCAGCATCTGCAGGCCTCTGCGGGTGTGATGGTCCTTCTTGTGTACCTTCATGTGCTCGGTGAGGTGTGCGATCCGTGCCGAGAGCAGAGCGATCTGTACTTCCGGCGAGCCGGTGTCGTTCTCGGCCAGGTCGAAAGCCTTCGCCATATCGGCGATGGTCTCAGACTTGGGGCGCAGGCTGGTTGCCATGAGTTGCTTGTTCCTGTGTGTTGTGTCGGGTCTCTTACCCGGCTGCACACCCCGCAGTGCGCGGGCGGCAGCCACCATTCGGTTCCGGTGAGGATACCAAGGTCCAGAGCTTATCGGCGCGGGCGAAATTCGACGGCCACCGGGCCAGGAACCACCGGGCCAGGAACCACCGGGCCAGGGACCACCGGGCCAGGGACCACCGGGCCAGGGACCACCGGGCCAGGGACCACCGTCGGCTGGCCGTCCCGAGACCCGACTCGGACCTGCTGTGACCCGCCAGCGGCTAGGAGACTCCCAACTGGATAGACCTTTCCCGGTACGTCCGGGTCTTGGCTGTTGTGCATCGCCTGTGTTCTGGTTCCGGTACCGATCCGGTCTCCTCTCGAGCCGTCATTCTCCGATGGTTCGATCCCTTCATCGGCGGTTGCGCCTCAGGTCATCGGTGTTGTCGCTGGCCAGCGTTGCCCCGTTCGGTTGCTCGGCTCTGCTTCGGGTTGCCCGGTCGGGATCGAGCGGTTTGGCTGCGCCTGTCGGGCTCTCTTTCGATTGTCCGGCCCCAGCAACCCCATCACCACCGCACTCGCCCGCGCCACCACTCCGACCACCCGAACCACCCTCAGACCGGCCCGACCCAACAACCCCATCACCACCGCGCTCGCCCGCGCCACCACTCCGACCACCCGAACCACCCTCAGACCGGCCCGACCCAACAACCCCATCACCACCGCGCTCGCCCGCGCCACCACTCCGACCACCATCGCCGGACTCGCCCGCGCCACCACTCCGACCACCGCCGGAATCGCCTGCTGCACGATTCCGGTCACCCGAACCGCTCTCGGGGTGCCTTGACCCAACATGCCGGTCAGGGTCATCTGAGTCGACAACCCCGACCCCACGTTGGCTTCCCGATTCACTTTCAGATTGCCGGGTCGAAGTTCTGGGGCTTGACCGCGTTTGTTGTTTCGTCTTGTCGCGGGAAGACCGGTTGTGGGTCGCGCGGCTTGGCTTGGGGTGTTGTGTCAGTCGGGTTGGGTCCGCTGGGTCGTCTGTGTTTGGGGGTTTGAGATAGTATTTTCCGGTTTTGGGGTGTTTGTGGACTTCCCAGCCGTGGTCGTGGATTTTGTGGTGGCAGTCGTCGCAGACCAGTGCGAGGTTGTCGAGGTCGGTGGGTCCGTTCTTGGACCACCACACAATGTGGTGTGCTCGGCACCACAGCGGGTTGGCGGCACAGCCGATGCAGTGCTGGTCTCTGGCGATCAAGGCGATCCGTTGAGCCTCAGACGCGGTGCGTAACCGCCGCCCGAGCCACATGTCTTGAGCCGTGGTGTCAAAGATCGAAGGCAACAGGTTGGCTTCCAACGCTAGGCGGTGCAGTTCAACGATCGGTATCGGTGACCCGTCGGCCAACCGCGGGTTACCCAGACTTTGTTTGAGCACATCAAAGTCAGCGATCACCAACAGGTCAGTACCCGCAGACCGGCCGTCGGCGGCGGGTTGACAGATCAACTCTGCCAACGCGTCGGCCATCCGCTGCTGCGGCGTGGCCCGATCGTTGGGGTCCTCGCGATGCCACAGTTGCCGTTCCTTGGCGGTCAACGCCGTGGCGATACGCGCGCCGGTGATCTGATCGAACTCACCGGACAGCACAAACATCCCAGAATCTGCCGACTCGAAAATCCTCGCTTTGCGTTTGGTGCGTTGACGGTCCAACAGGGCTTGCCCGTCATCGT
>MKWU01001755.1_pt1 | contig 35731 bp, 36 predicted proteins | sample 809101 | NCBI WGS metagenome assembly MKWU01 (sample SAMN05860141, study PRJNA318959) | sponge metagenome | host: Aplysina aerophoba | place: Slovenia: Piran, Adriatic Sea, Gulf of Piran | collected 2013-05-07
CCGGCGGCTTGCAGGTCACGGGCTCATTCCCCACGGCCGCGGCCGGCCGGCACAACCTGGCCGTCACGTATGCGCTGCGCGACCAGGGCTCGTTCAAGGCCGCCAACTACTCGCTGACGCAGACCACGGGCACCCTGCAAGGTGAACTGACTGCGCCGCCCACCTGCGCCGCCGGGCTGATGCTGTTCGCCGACGGCGTGCCCGCCGAGGGCGGCGCACCGGTGACCGTGACGGTCGGACTGAGCAGTCCGGCCGGCGTCGGGGGCGCGAGCGTGACCCTGACCGCGACCGGCACGGCCACGGGCGACGACTACACCCTGTCGTCCACCATCGTTGTCATCGCGGAGGGAGCGACGGCCGGCACGGCCACCATCACCGTGATTGACGACGCGCTGGACGACGACGACGAGACGATCGTGCTGAACGCCGCGCTGTCCGGCTCGAACCTGACCGCCGGACCTCTGACCCTAACCATCGCCGACAACGACCCGCTGGCGACGCCGACGCCCGTGGCCGCTGACGGCTGTTCCGTCCCCGCCGGCGGCGACTACGACATTGACAACGACGGCCTCATCGAAGTGTCCTGCCTGGCCCAGCTCAACGCCATTCGCTGGGACCTGGATGGCAACGGGAACCCGGGCGACGCGGAACACGGCTGGGCGGAGAACAGTCCGGCCTACGCGAGAGCGTTCGCCGGCTCCGTGCCCGGCATGGGCTGCCCGGCCGGTGGATGCCAGGGCTACGAACTGACTGGGGACCTGGATTTCGACAGCAACGGAAGCGGCGTCGCCGACGCCGGTGATACCTACTGGAACGGCGGCCGGGGCTGGATCCCCATCGGCGAAGGGCTGGGCGGATTTGCCGCCGATTTCGAGGGTAACTCCCACGTGATCCGCAACCTGTACGTGGTGAGCCTGACCCCAGCACCCACGGCCGGTTGGTCTGAGCAAAGCGTACAGGACACCGTGGAGCATTCCGCGGGCCTGTTCGGGCTCCTGCTCAACTCCGGCGCCATCCGCAACCTTGGGCTGGAAGCGGCGTACCTGGACACCAGCGCGTACTCTCGACGGACCGGCGCCGTGGCCGGCGTCAGCGACGGGCTGATCAGCCGGAGCTACGTCAGCGGCGCGCTGAAGGGACAGGCCGCCGTCGGCGCTCTAGTCGGGTTCGCCCGCGGCAAGGCCGTCATCATCGACAGCTACTCCAGCGCCAGCGTCGAGGGAACCCTGGCCGGTATGCCAGGCGGGTTCATCGGCGGGCTGGTGGGCTACAGCCAGGGAGATGTCCTGGGAAGCTACTCCACCGGCGTTGTCTCGGGCAAAGCGCGCTCCACCGGCGGCCTGGTCGGCTTCAACGATTACGGCAGCTCCATCGTCGCCAGCTACAAGTACGGAAACGTATCCAGCAGTGGCTGGAGAGTGGGCGGACTGTTGGGCGTCAACCAGGGAAGGGTTGCAGCCAGCTATTTCGCAGGCCAGGTGTCGGGCGGCGATCAGGTGGGCAGCGTGGTGGGACATATCTTGGACCACAGGATCATGGACAGCTATTGGGACACACGGTTCACGGGCAGTGGCAGTTGGGGCCAGCCCACCGCTGAGTTGCAGAGCCCCAGCGGCTACGCGGGCATCTACGCGAGCTGGAACGTGGACCTGAACGGCGACGGCAGCCCCGACGACCCGTGGGACTTCGGCGAGTCGGACGAATATCCGGTCCTGAAGCGGGGCATCCGTTCGGTCGACGCTCAACGGCAGGGATTCCCGGCCAATGCGCCCCCGGCCACCACTGCCCCGGAGCCGTCGGCCAGCCTGACCCCGTCCGTGCCGTCGGCGGGCCAACGCGTCAACCTGGTCGCCAGCCTGGATCTCAAAGCGGCAGGCTACGATGACGCGATCCTGCGGAGCATGTCGCTGCCCCAGGGCGTGACCATGGACCCCGCGTTCCAATCCGGCGTCCACAGCTACCAGCTGACCGTTCCTAACGACGTGGACCGGCTGACCTTCGCCGGCCGTTTTGAGCGGATGAAGGCCCCAGGCTCAGGCGAGGCTTGGTCCATTCTCGTGGTCGAGCCCGGGGATTTGACGCTATATGAATTGTTCCTGTCCAACCGCGGCTTTGGGAAGGGGACCCCGTATGACGGGGAATATGTCTCCAACTACTTCAAGAGGGCAATTGTCGCCAACCTCCAGAGAACCGCCGGCGTGCACACCATCGCGTTGCCGCCGGATGCAGCCACGGTGATCAAGATCGCGGTGTACAAGACCCGGATTGACGACCACCGCGGTTTTGCCCCCGCTGACGCTGGCACGCTGGCTCGCAAGACCGTGTACACGCTGACGGTGACGCGGGGTGATGCCGGCGCGGGCGACGCAGAGCAGTCCGCGCCCACGGTGGCCGCGCCGATCGCCAACGTGACCGGCCTGGTGGTGGGAGCAACGCGGGACATCTCCCTATCAGGGGTGTTCAGCGACGTTGACAGCGACAGCCTGACCATCACCGCCGCGTCCTCGGACGAAACCAAGGCGACCGTGGCCGTGGCGTCCGACTACTCGAAGCTGACGCTCACCAGCGTGGCCGTGGGCACGACGACCATCACAGTTACGGCGGCAGACGGCAACGGCGGCACGGTTTCTGACAGTTTCACCGTCACGGTGAAATCCGCGCCCACGGTGGCCTTGCCGATCGCCGACGTGACCGGCTTGGTGGTGGGAGCAACGCGGGACATCTCCCTGTCGGGGGTGTTCAGCGACGCCGACGGCGACAGCCTGACCATCACGGCCGCGTCCTCGGACGAAACCAGGGCGACCGTGACCGTGGCCGCCGACGACTCGAAGCTCACGGTGGCGGGCGTGGCCGCGGGCACGGCGACGATCACCGTGACGGCGGAGGATGCCGACGGCGAGCGGGTCAGCGACACGTTCCAGGTTGCGGTGGAGAAGCGCTACGCGGCCTTGATTGCGCAGGTGGTCGAGTGGCGCAACCACCCCAACGGCGTGAACAACCAGAGCCACACCGATCGCTGGGACCGGGCGCTGCTGGCGCTGGGCGAGACGGTGGCGGACACGTCGCTGACGCCGATGACGACGGCAGAGGCGGAGCAGATGGCTGCGCAACACATGGCAACCCGCTGGAACCCCGTGGTCGCGGCGCTGCGGGAGATCGAGGCAGCCGGTCAGCGGCAGACGCCGGCCAACCAGCCGCCAACGGTCGCCTCGGCGATCAACGACCTGAGCGGCCTCAAACCCGGCGCGAGGCGCACGGTCTCGCTCTCCGGCGTGTTCAGCGATGCCGACGGCGACGCGCTGACGATCAGCGCCAGGTCATCGGCGGTCGCGGTGGCGACGGTCAGCGTGGCGGGGAACGGCGCGAGCCTGACCGTCAGCGGCGTCGCTCAGGGCGCGGCGACGATCACCGTCACGGCCAATGACGGCCGGGGCGGCACGGTCTCCGACCGGTTGACGGTGACGGTCGCCGCCAATGCGCCGCCGACACTGGTCTCGCCGCTGGGCGACATCAGCGGGCTCAAGCCCGGCGCGACGCGCACGGTCTCGCTCGCGGGCGTCTTCCGCGACCCCAACGGCGACTCGCTGACCCTCACGGCCCGCTCGACCGACGAGTCGGTGGCGACCGTCGCGGTCGCGGCCGGCGGCGGGAGTCTGACGGTGACCGGCGTGTCCGGCGGCACGGCGACGATCACCGTGAGCGCCGATGACGGGGACGGCGCGACGGCGCTCGACTCGTTCACGGTCGAGGTCGACTTGGCCAACGCCAAGGCGACCCTCGCGGCGGCCAACGCCGCGCCAACCGTGGCGTCCGCGATTGGCGACCTGAACGGGCTCACGCCCGGCGCCACGCGCACGGTCTCGCTCGCGGGCGTCTTCCAGGACGCGGACGGCGACGAGCTGACGATCACTGCCAAGTCGTCCGCCGCTGCAGTGGCGACGGTCAGCGTCACCTCGGGCGGCGCGAGCCTGACCGTCACGGCGGTGGCCGAGGGCACAGCGACGATCACGGTCACAGCCGATGACGGCAAGGGCGGCACGGTCTCGGACAGCTTCACGGTGACGGTGGCGGCGGCCAATGCCGTGCCGAGAGTCGCGTCCGCAATTGGCGACCTGAGCGGGCTCACGCCCGGCGCGACGCGCGCGGTCTCGCTCGCGGGCGTCTTCCAGGACGCCGACGGCGACTCATTGACGATCACTGCCAAGTCCTCCACCGCTGCGGTGGCGACGGTCAGCGTCGCCTCAGGCGGCGCAAGCCTGACCGTCACGGCGGTGGCCGAGGGCACGGCGACGATCACGGTCACAGCCAATGACGGCAAGGGCGGCACGGTCTCGGACAGCTTCACCGTGACGGTGGCGGCGGCCAACGCCGCGCCGAGGGTCGCGTCTGCGATTGGCGACCTGAGCGGACTGAGGCAGGGCGACACGCGCCAGGTCTTGCTGTTGAACGTCTTCCAGGACGCTGACGGCGACGCGCTGACGTTTAGCGCCAGGTCTTCCAGCAGCGCCATTGCGAGCGTTGCGTCCGCTAACGCCAGTCTGACGGTCACGGCGGTGGCCGAGGGCACGGCGACGATCACGGTCACAGCCGATGACGGCAAGGGCGGCACGGTCTCGGACAGCTTCACGGTGATGGTGGCGGCGGCCAAAGACGCGCCCACCGCCGCGCCGAGAGCCGTCAGGTCGATGGACGACGTCAACGGGCTGACTGCGGGGACCACGCGGCGCGTGTTGGTGGCCGACCATTTCCGCGACGCGGACAACGACCCGCTGACGCTGACCGCGTCGTCGTCGAACGAAACGGTCGTCCGGGTCTCGGTCGACGGCCGGAACTACAGCATGACGCTCAGCGCGGTGTCGGCAGGCACGGCGACGATCACGGTCACGGCCGACGACGGCCAGGGCGGCAGAGCCAGCGCCAGCTTCAGGGTCACCGTCAACGCAGCGCCGGCGTCCGAGCCCGAGGAGCAGGACTCCGGTCTGGAAGGTGAACCTGAGCAGCAACTGGTGGTGCAAGACGTGATCACGCGCTACGACACCAACGGCGACGGCGAGATCAGTCTCGACGAGTACAACGCGGCGATCCCGGACTTGGGCACGACGCTCTCGTTCGCCGATCTGCTCAAGCTCAGAGCGGCCTTCCAAGCCTCGTCACGCTGATCGAGACGGGAGCCGGGCCGGCCGCCGCCGTCGGCCCGATTGCTTCCCGCCCGCCATGATGATCGACTCGCTGGCTCGAAGGCGATGCATGAGCGAGAGCGCCGCCCTCGCTTAAACGCAAAAGAGACCGCACAGATGCGCCTGGAGGAGGTCACCGCCGCTTCGGCGGTGACCTCCTCCGAGGATGCGGCCTGCAAGCCGTTCGCTGTCAGCCGCCGGCGGCCACGAGGCCGGCCTGCTGCTCACGTTCCAGGGCCCAGTCGAACAGCGACGGCCCCGAGGGTTGCGGGTTGCGCCGTCGAGGCTTCGGTAGTTCGGACCCATCGGCCAGGAACTCGGCCCAGCTGAACAGGGATTGCTGCTGCTCCCCCTGGCCGTGATGGTTCGCGCAGGGGACCAGTTCGACCACTGGCGCAGCTTCCCCGTCGCTCGGAACAGCCGGGACCAGCGTCTCCGGTTCCGGAGCCGGCCGCTGCCAATCGGCGTCGACCAGCAGTTGCTCGGCCTGGGCCGCGACCTGCTGCGCCTGGAGGAAGATGTCCTCGACGGGTGCGTCGTCGGTCTCGCCCGAGACGAGCTTGCGGGCCAGGGCCATCATCAGGTCGTCGCCGGTGTCGCCGTAGGCGGCCAGCCCGTCCTCGGGCAGGTCGCCCTCGACCGCCAGCGAGGACTGCAGCTTCTGCGCGACCAGCTTGAGCGCGTCGGCCTGCAGCGTGTTCCGATAGGCCAAGAACACGACCTTGACCGGCTGGGTCTGGCCGATCCGCCAGCTGCGGCGCGAGGCCTGGCGCATGGTGTAGACCGAGTAGTCGGTCTCGTACCAGCAGATGGTCGGGAAGGCGATCAGGTCGAGCCCGGTCTGCACCAGGCGGGGGTGGCAGATCAGGACATCGATCCCCTCCTGGACCCGCTTGGCGACCCAGGCCTCGCGCTGCTTCGGCTCAACCCGGTCGGCCTTCATCACCGCTGTCTTGAACCCGTGCCGCGTGAGCAGCGTCTCCAGCCGGCCGGTGATGTCGCGCGTGCCGGTGTGGGTGGCGTAGACCAGCACTCGCCGTCCGGCCAGGCGCTCTCGTGCGACCAGGTCGAGCAGCTGCTGCTCCTTGGGGTAGATGCGCTCGGCGTCAAGCGGCGGCAGTTGCACGATCAGGTCGCCGGTGTCCGGGTCGAACACGGACTCGCCCCGGGTGCAGCCCTCGGGATAGGCCAAGAGCGCCTGCAGGTAGGTCGAGAGCAGCCGGGCCGAACCGCGCTCGATCGCCTGCAGCAGGGCGCGCTTGAGATCGGTGGCGAGGATCCGGTAGGCGGAAGCCTGCGACAGACCGTGGACGCCCTCCTCGGTGTCCATGCTCGCGACCTGGATCTGTTCCTCGTAGGCGGGCAGTCCCGAAGCCACGTCGGCCAGCCTGAGGAAGAGCGAGTGGCCGATGATGTGGAACAGCGCCGCCGGCGCCATCCCCGGCCGCTCCTTCGTCTGCTTGCGGTAGTTGCGCCGCCGGGAGACGGAGCCGTCCTCGGTCGGGTCGTCGTCGCGGTCGTGGCGCACGCGCTGCTCAAGGAAGCCGTAGCGTTCGACCCACTTGTGCTCTTCGGAGCGGCCGAACTCAGACCGGATCTCGGGCGAGAACCGGTAGAGCAGGTGGAAGAGCGTGGAGGCGTAGCCGCCCATGAGCGTGCCCGAGAGGGCCAGCGACTTGCCGCAGGCGTCGGCCAGGATGCCGGCCGAGACGCCCTGGGCGGAACCGCGACCCTTGTGCTCATGAACTTCGTCGACGATCAAGAGGTCGAAGTAGCCGCGCATGTGCTGCTTGACGTAGTCGGCCAGGGGATACTTGCGCGGCCCTTGACCGGGCCTGCGGCGCGCCATCAGACCGGCGTTGTAATCGGTCGTCACGGTCTGTACCGGTCGCGCCTCCGCCGTCCACAGGGGCGTCCCGCAGTTGGGACACTGGTGACGCTTCTTGTCCAACTGCTTGTGCGGGACCGGGACGCCTTCGGCATCCACGATCTGCGCGGTGCAGTCGGGGCAGGCCGGGGTCATGATGAACTCGCCCGTCTCTTCGTCGCGGACGGGGTTGCCGTCTTCATCCTTGAGCCGGCGCGTCCAGTAGGCGGGACGGAAGCGGTGACCGAGCTTGGCCCGCGAGTGGGACATGACCACGTACTGGGGGCCGTGGCCCTCCTGGCGGCGCAGTTGCTCCAGGTCGGTGATCGAGTCGGCGATGCCGGTGCGGACCAGCGGGATCGTGTCCTCGATCTCGCGCTGCCACTTGCCCACCAGGTGTGGCGGACAGAGCACGAGCACGCGGCGGAAGCCGGCCAGCTGGGCGGCGGCGATGGCGATGAACGTCTTGCCCACGCCCATCTCGCCGACCACGGTCGTGCCGCGCTGCTCGCTCAGGCTCAGCGCGGCGCCGCGGATCGCGGTCTCCTGGGCGCCCATCGGCCGGCGCTTGAGCTGGGGCATGGGTCGGTCGTCCGCGGCCGGGCGGTAACGGGGTGGGTAGCTGTGGACGATCCGCTTCGTGATCGCCTCGCGGTAGGTGTCGATGAACTCTGAGAGGTTCACGGTTACTCCTCGATGTGGGCCCGGGCGTTCTGGACGCATTCGGGCAGTCGTTCGTACTGGTCTCGGTGCAGACCGCAGCGGCACCACCAGCTGTAGCTACGGCCGGCGGTCTGGTTGCCGTGGTGGTCGATGGCGACGAGTTCCTCGAAGAAGATCTCGCAGCCGCGGTCGTTGCTCCAAAGGTTCATGCGTGGTTACTCCTCGATGTGGCGGCGGGCGTCGCGGACGCAGTCGGCCAGGTCCTCGTACTCGTCCTGGTCGCGTCCGCAGTTGGCGCAGTAGTAGCGGTAGGTGAAGCTGCCGGTCTCGGTTCCGTGCTCGTCAACCGGCGCGATCCGGTCGAAGTAGATGTGGCAGCCTTCGTCGTTCAGCCAGGGGTTCATGGTCGGGTTCCGTTCTAGCCCGACCCGCGCAAGCGGCGGGTCGGGCGGGTTGGTGATGGTCTAGGCCGTGAGCGCGAGCGTCAGCTGCCGCTCGGGGGCGACGGCGTCGAGGCGTTGGGCCAGGAGCCGGACGTCCTGGCGGTCGGCGATGTCGTCAGGATCGATCCACTCGAGTTCGAGCAGCTCGCTGATGACCTGTCCGATCGTGACGTAGGCGTTGAAGTCCGGTAGCGACGGCGTGTGCTCAGGCATCAGCCGCCAGCCAGACCAGGTCCGTGGGCTGCCAGTCGACCAGCTCGACCCGGTCCTCGGGCTGCCAGCACGTCAGTGCGTCGTTGCGCACGTCGAAGATCGGGTACTCGCGCTCGCGGACGCCGCGGGCCTCGCGCCGGGCGCAGGTCGAACACTGGTTGAGCGGCGCCGCGTCGGCGTCGGGCGTGTAGGTCTGGTCGCCAACTTCGTAGATCTCGCGGCAGAAGCCGCACTGGGTAGTCTGGGTCATGTCAGTTCTCCGTATCTGACTAGAGCGGGCGAGGGATGCATCCCCTCGCCCGCTCACTTGGTTCAGTTGTTGCAGTCGCAGGGATCGGGCGACTCCAGCGATTGTTCGATCCGGCCGCAGACCGAGCACTCCCAGCGGGTGAACCCGTGCTGGTGGAATCGACGCCAGGTCTGGCGCTTCGCTTTCTCGTCCGTGATCCGTTCCGCGCTCTGGGGCGTGTGCTGGGTCATGTAGCCGCAGCCGCCGCAGGGCGCCTGGACGACCTCGGTCTCGTGGTATCGGTAGTCGAAGTACTCGGCGGACGACGTGTGCCCGCAGCGGTCGCAGGCGTAGTGGACTCTGAGTCGGGGCATGTTGGGTCTCCATTTCAGGTGTGGGCGGTGTCGGTGTTGGTGCGCGTCCGCCCGTCCGCGCTGTAGTCGTGAGGTTGGGTTCGTTCCGGCCAGCTACGCCTCGATCCGTTCGATCCGGCCCGAGTCGAGGTCGAGCGTGACCACGCTGGTGTGCAGCTGCTCGCGGTAGACGTCGTGCGTCTCGCCCTCCTCGACCAGGACCATTTCCTTGGTCGTGCGCCCCTTGGCCAGGACGCGCGATTCGGGAGTTTCCAGTTCGAGGTTGTCGAGGAAGCCGGCCGCGACGAGCATGGCCAGATGGCCCTTACGCAAGGGCATCAAGGGGCGTGTCGAGCGGTCGGTCGGCGGCCAGAATGCGTCCGTGATCTCGTCCTGGGTCCAGAGCCCGCGCTTGCGCGCCTCGGCGACCGCTTTCGAGAAGTCGATCACCCGGGTCGTGAACATCACCGGACCCGGCGCCGACATCCCGACGTCGTACTCGGGCCGCAGGTCGTGATGCAGCGGTTCCAGCCCGTCGACGCCCGCGACCAGGTCGGCCATCGCCCGCGCGTCGGGCCGCGGTTGCGGCTTGCGCACGCCCATGACGACAACCTGGTCGAACTGCTCGCGCTCGGGCTCAGGAAAGGTCCAGACCCGGACGCGCCGGTAGTTGGTCGTCAGGAACCGTGCCGAGGTCGCGATCTGAGGTCGCGGGATGATGTAGACCAGCAGCCCGTCGGGCTCCAGGTAGCGCGAGCAGTGGGTGAGGAACGCGTGCTCGACCCGCTTGTCCTCGCGGTCGTGGTCGTAGGGCGGGTTGAGCCAGAGCAGGTTGAACGCACGGTTGGCGATCGAGCAGCGGAAGAGGTCGCTGGAGAGCGCGTGGTCGAGCCGCTCGGCAGCCTCCTGCGCGCGCGCGGCGTGCAGTTCCACCCCGTAGGTCTCGTTCGGGACGTGGCGGTTCATCGACCCCGCCAACTGCGACAGGGCGTCGCCCGGACCGCAGCAGGGGTCGAGCAAGCGGACGATGTCGTCGCGCTGGCGGCCGTAGCGGATCGGCGCCATCAAGAGCGAGCGGATGTAGTCGACCACGCGCGGCGGCGTCGGGTAGTAGCCGCCCTTCAGTTGTCCGGCGAGTCTCATTCGGTGTCCTTTCGTTCGTGGTCGGCCTCAAGGAGGCCGACCAGGTGGTCTTCGAGGTCTGCGGCGATCTGGGCGATCTGCCAGCCGGACTCCTCGGGTTGGAGCCACCAGCGGGCTGTCTCGTCGGCGCCCAGGCGGACGCTGACGATGATCTGGTCGTAGGTCGCATCGATCATGGGTGCTCCTCCTGGTACTGCTCAAGCAGGTTGAGCAGGTGGTCGTGGATGTCCTCGTGGACGCCCTCCTCGATCTGCGAGCCGTCTTCTTCGAGGTCGAAGTTGTAGATCGCGGTGATCTCTTCGCCGGCGATGTCGTCCTCTCCCGCTCGGGTCTCGACCGTGACGGTCACGTAGCGGTGGCTCATGCCGATCCTCCGTTCAATTCGCGCGGCAGCTTGAGCGCGCCGTATTTGACGGCCGCCGAGAGCTCGGTCTCTAGTAGCTGCGGGTCGTGGTAGCAGGCCCAGGCGTTGAGGCCGACCGACTTGAGCGGGCGGATCGCCTCGTTCTCCAGCCCCTGCTGCCAGAGCCAGTCGGCCCAGCTGTGGTGCAGCGGCAGCTCGCTGCGCTGGTTGAGGAAGCGCAGGTGCTGGGCCGGCGCTGCCGAAGCGTCCGGAGTCAAGAGCAAGAAGGCGTCGCGCTCAAACGAGAGCTCCGCCATCTGCGTGTAGACCATCGCGTGATGAGCGCCTGATTGCGGCAGCCTGGCGATCTTGGTCTTCCATGTGCCGATGCTGTGCTCCGGGATCTGGCAGCGCTCGTAGCCGCCCTCGTGCAGGTCGTCCACGGCGCCTTTGATCAGGAAGGCCGGGCTGGGCGGCGAGTTGAGCAGCGCCGCCCAGATCGCCTTGAGCGAGGTCTGGGCGCCGACCATCGAGACGAACCAGAGCTGGTTCTGTTCGGGGTCGGCGGCGAACGCGTCGCAGGTGGCTGAGAAGCCGCCCGCCGTGATCGTGTAGAGCTGAGTGGCCTGCCCCGGACTTGATCCGGCGGCCTGCCCCGCACTTGATGCGGGGTCGTCTCCCGAAGGAGGCGTGGTTGGGGTGTCGAGCATGGCTCGTCCTTTCATTGAATGCGGTGTTGGAGTGCGCAGGGCTCAGTCGATCAGGCCCTGGCCTTTGAGCGAGACCCAGCCATCGGAGCCGATCACGACGTGGTCCAGGAGTTCAATCCCGAGCAGGTTCCCAACCTCGACCAGGTCCTTGGTCAGCTGGATGTCCTCGCGGCTCGGTTCCGGGTCGCCTGAGGGGTGGTTATGCACCACGACGATGTGCGGGACGGCCTCGATCACAGCCGGTCGGAAGACCTCGGCCGGGCGCACCAGGGCGGCGTAGCCGTTGCCCTGATAGATCGTGCGCTGGCCGACGACGCGGTTCTTGCGGTCCAGGAGCAGCACCCGGACCTGTTCCTGGGCGAGCTCGGACATCTCATCCGAGAGCATGTCGACCACGGTCTCGGGCCGGAAGATGGTGGGCATGTCCTCGGGTCGCTCGGGCTTGGTCTCGACCTCGTAGCGGATCGCGAGTTCGCCCAGCAGGTTGAGGTTCTGGCGCAGGGCGTCGAGCAGGGCCTGCTGTTCGGGCTTGGCGGAGGTGGGTTCGGTCTGGGTGGTCATCTCGGTGTCCTTTCAGGTACTGGTGGCTGTCCCGGACTGAGTGCCGGGAACGAAGCGGGGCCGCTCCCCTCGTTGATGGGAGAGCGGCCCCGTGGTGCGCCTCTGGAGAGGCGTCGATTGGCGTAGAGCGTGACTAGAAGGGCTGGTCGCCGCCGTTGCCGTTGCGGCGACCGTTGCCATTGCCATTTCGCGAATCGAGGAAGACGACCTCGTTCGCGTGTACCTCGGTCGTCTGACGGCGCTGACCGTCCTGGTCTTCCCAGTCGTCGTAGCCGAGCCGACCCGAGGCGTAGATCCGGTCGCCCTTGCGGACGTATTCGGCGACCGCCTCGGCGGTCTTGCCCCAGCAGACGAGGTTGTGCCAGTCGGTCTGGCTCTCGCCCGACCCGTTGCGGCGGTCGGTCGCCAGCCGCAGGCGGCAGACGGCCGTGCCGCTCTTGGTCTGGCGCAGTTCGGGGTCGGTCCCGACTCGGCCCAGCAGTTCGATGCGGTTGATCGTGCGTGACATTCGTCGTGCTCCTTTCAGAGAGCGTGAGGCGGCGCGGACTGCCCGCGCCTGTTGAAATGGGGCAGGGCCGCTGCCAACTCGAGGCAGCGGGCCTGTGATGCGCGCGGCCGGCGGCCGGGCGTCCATGCAATGAGGTGGCAGGTCAGCTGACCCGGAGGTACTCCGAGGTCTGTTCGGTCACGATCTCGGCCCGCTGTTCGGGTTCGAGCAGCGCGTTGAGCCGCTTGTGGTCGACCGAGTAGCGGCGGCTCGTGACCATGCCCACGGTGCGGGCCTTGGCCGAGCCCTCCAGCCTGGCTTTGGTTTCTCCTTTCCCTGTGAGCCAGTGCTGGAGGGTCTTGAGCGCTCCGCGCTTGTCGGCGTCGAGCGACTTCAGCTGCTGCTGGATGCGCTCGTACTCGTGCAGCGCCGCCTGCGCATCGTCATCGGAGACGGGATCAACCGGCTCGGCCTCGGCCTCTTCAGAGGCCTCAATCGCCTCGCCAGGCTGGCAGACGTTGAGGTAGGGACAGCGCTGGCACTGCCAGTCGGAGGGCCCGAAGTCGCGTTCCGGCAGGGCCTCAGGGTCGGGGCCGCATGTCCGGTAGCGGTCGGCCAGCGGCGCCAGCCGCTCGCAGGCGCGGTCCCAGGCTCGCTCGACGCGGCCGGCGGGGATCACTTCGTAGTCCCAGCGCCGCGAGCCGGTGTCGAGCGTCGCGATCACCGTCTCGCGGAAGTCGCCGTAGAGTCCGAGCGTGTAACAGGCCGCCTGGGCGACCGACTCGGGGTGGCTGCGCTCCGCGCCCAGCGTCTGCCAGCGCTTGAACGCTTCGGGGCCGCGCGTCTTGACCTCGATCACCGACTCGTCGCCGAACAGCTCGATCGCGCCGGTCGCGTCCGGATGTCCGGTCACAGTCAGTCCCGGTACGGCCTCGACTTCGACCCGCAGCGGCGCGTCGGGGTCAGCCGGAGTGACTGTCCAGAATCGGCGCTGCATGGCGCGGACGACGACCGGTTCGAGCGCCTGTCCGGCCTCGAGCACCAGCTTGGTCTCGTCCGTCATTGGGTTGGTCACTTCCTGGCCCGTGGCCGCGTACCAGAGAGCGCGGCGGCATTGGCCCAGGGCCGAGGCGCGGACTTCGAGCCGCTCGTCCTCGGTGAACCGCGCCGCCGGGCGGTCGAACACGCGAGAGCGACTCGGGGTCAGGGGTGGGTTGCTAAGGGTCATGTCGGGTTCCTTTCGGGATACCTGTAGGGAGGAAACGCGGGGCCGCGACTTAGGTCCGCGGCCCCGCTCCAGTTGGTTGGCTGGCTGAGCTGGCTCAGCCCTGTTGCGACCGCTGCCGCTGTTCGAGTTTCTCGGCGGCGGAGGCGATCAGCGGGTTGATCGCGTCGGGACCCAGGTCATCCAGCGGGCGACCGGTCTTCGCCTCGACCGCTGAGCGGACCTGCGCCTCGGAGAAGCCCTGCTGCGTGCTCAACTCGATCAGTTGCGCGCGCAGGTTCGCGGCGTCGCGCTCATCGACGCTGGCTGATTCGGCCGTCGGCTGAACGACCCGGCGTCGCGGTTGCGGCTCGCTACGGCGTTCGGGTTGCGGCTGCTGGCGCGACTCTGGGGCCGGTCCTGGTGGTCGGCTGTTGCGGGTGCTTGTCGGCGGATCGCCATAGAGGCCGTTGCCGAAGCGATCGCCGAAGCTGCGCAGGGCGCGCTTGAGCGCGTCGGTCACGGCGCCCTTGAACGCCGTCTCGTGGCCGTCGGCGGACTCGTCGGTGACCGCCTGGAAGCCGACGTCGGTGCGCGAGGGCGCGCCCGGCACAGTGACCTTGACGATCGCCGAGTAGGCGGTGCTGCTCGTGACCTCGCCGCTGCGCGAGTCCATGGACTCGATCTGGCGCAGGGTCACGTCGCCGACCAGTTCGTAGCCCCAGCCGCCGAATCCGAAGATCCGGTTGGCCTGATCAATAGCCGTGTGGCCCTCGATGTAGTCGAACTTGCGCCCGCCGCGGCCCTTGCGCTGCGAGACCAGCCGCGGGTCGAGCGTTTGCCCCAGCGCCTCCGTGACGACCGGAGCTAGCGCGTCCCAGTGCAGCGCCTCCGGCGCCGTCGGCGCGGAGACCGTCTGCGGGGCGAAGTGCGGGCGCGCTCCGTTGCCCCCCGTTCGGGCCGGGGGCAGGCTGTTGCCGTTGCCGTTGCTGCTGCCGTTGCTGCGAACCGCTGTCGCGGTTCCGTTGCCGTTGCTGCTGCTCATTTCGTGCTCCTTGTTCAGTGGTGTTCGTGGTTGTTGGGTGCGGTTGCCAGTGACGGCAACCGTGCGCCGTGCCGCCTGTCCCGCACTTGCCTGCCCCTGGCTTGACCAGGGGATGCGGGGCCGGCACGGTCAGCTAGAGGCCATAGGCAGGCCCTCCGTTTCATTGACTTGGGGAGTTGGGTGGTAGCGGGACGGGTCCCGCTGGGAATGTCGTCGCTAGCGAGCGGCGGTTGCCGCCAGCCGGAGTTGGTCGAGGAGGACGGCGCGGCCGTCCGGGCGAGCGCCCAGCTCGCCCACGTCGGAGACGCCCCGAGGCAGGTTCACGATCGCGGCCCGGCGAGCGCCGAGCAGTCCGGCGAGCTCGTCTGCCGCGGCGCGTCCGGCCTCATCGGCGTCGAAGGCGAGGAAGACGCGCGGTCGCCCCTGTAGGGCGGAAGCCAGCTTGTCCATTCCCTGCGTGCCAAGCGCTGCGCAGGCCGGCAGGCCCCATGTCGTCAGCAGGAGCCAGTCGAACAGGCCTTCGGCGACGACGATCCAAGGGGCCTGGCAGTCCAGCCGGCGCAGGCCGAGCACCGGTTTGGGGCCGGGCAGAGCCTGGAACCTGGGGCTGACCTCGGGCCAGATCGATCGCCCGGCGAGCCAGTGGACTCGTTCCCCAATCAGTTCGGGGACGACGATCATGCCGCCGAAGCGCTCACGCCGCTCCCGGACGAGGCCGCTGCGCAGGATCCGTTCGTCATCGAACCCGGCCTGCTTGAGCCAATCGCGCAGCCCGTGGCCGCTGGCGTAGCCCAGCCCCAGGCGTCGTGCGGTCGCGAGGCTGATCCCACGTCCGGCGAGGTACGCCTGGGCGGCCTGGCTGAGCTGCAGCTGGCGCTGGTAGCAGCGCATCGCCGCCGTCAACAGGGTTGGGTCACAGATCGGCGCACGTGGTTGCGCGCTCGCGTCTCGGAGGGGAGGGTCCGGCATCGTTGCAACCACGGGCGAGGAATCGAGGCTGCGAATCGCCTCGGGCAGGCTGAGCCGCTCCGAGCGCTGAATGAAGTCCAGGACGTCTCCGCCCAGGCCGCAGCCGAAGCAGTAGAACCGCTGCGTGTCGGCGTAGACCGTGAAGCTGCCTTCGGTTTCCTCATGGAAGGGGCAGACGCCCTGGCGGACCCGACCTCGGCCGCGCAACTGAACGCCGGCTGCCTCGACCACGCCGCCCAGAGGGTGACGCGCCTTGAGCGCGGGAATGTCGATAGTGCTGCTCAGAGTCATGACGCACCGCCTTTGGACAGCGGTTTGAGCCCTCTGAGGCTGCGCTGCGAGACGACCTTGCCGTGATGCCAGCGCATGCCCAGGACGGCTCGAACTTCCAGCGTCCCGTCGTCGCTTGGGGTCAGGACGGCGGCGCGCCCGATGCCAGGGTTGTAGAGCTGTGCCCGCGCGTCGCCGATGTGACGACGCGCCAGGCCGAGGAACTCCGCGTAGGCCCAGCGCCGTTCGCCCTCGGTTGCACTGCTCAAGTCGATGTCGGCGAAGACGGCAAGCGCGCCGTCGAGCTCTCCCGCGCGTCCGAGTCGTCGCGCTTCGTGAATCACCCGGGCCGGGGAGGTTGCAGGCTGCGCCGGTTCGTCCAGGCCGAAGATGGCGTCGATCAGTCGGTCGACCAGTTCCTCCAGCGTGGGCCGGGGAGCGGTCGAGGTGGTGATTGCGGCAGTCATGGTGGTCTCCGTTCTTGAGGTGGTGTGTGACTGCGGTCGAGTTGGTCGCTGCCTGCTGAGCGGCAGCGACCAACGGGGCCGCCTCCGTGGAGACGGCCCTGTTGTGCAGATGGGTTGCGATCGTTGGTCAGCGGCGACGGGCGGCGCGGGTGAGCGCGGCCAGGCGGCCAAGCACAATCCGATGCGCGAGCCAGCCGGTCCAACCGAGGCCGAAGGCGTTCAGCGCGACGACTTGGAGGTCGTAGCCGATCGCGACAGGGGCCGCCAGCAAGAGCAGCAGGAACGGCAGCAAGACGACCCGCCAGGAGCGTCCGCCCGCTGCCTGCGCCGCTGGCATTGCTTGCGTCGTGGAACTCGGGGATTGTGGTGTCTGCGTGTCCTCAGCGCGGTAAGCCGACCAGATCGACTCGCCGCACTGAGTCTCCAGCCATCGGATGAGCCGCTCCCGTGAGCAGCCCGCCGATGTGCAGCGGACGTCGATTCCGTCGCCGTCCGGCCGTTGACGTAAGGCAAGCAGGTCCTGGTCCGATCCGTGACAGGCGGCCGCGGTCCAGAACCAGCCGCGCTCGAAGCGCACCCGCTGGTGGGGCGCGATCAGTTCGGCGATCCGCGCGGCCGTCGGGCCGATGTAGCGCCCTCTCGTTCTCGTTCTGTTCGATCCGTTCGTCTCGTTCGTGTCCCTCATCGTGAGCTCCTTTCGCTTGAGCCGTGTGTCTGGGCGGGACGTGGTGGATGGTGAGCCGAGCAGGCTTCCCCGGATCGAGTACGGAGCAAGCCAGGCGCGGTTCGTCGCGGTTGATGGTGTGACTGGGTGGATGTTCGAGAACGCTCTCCGGGCGTGATCGGCCTGTCCGTACTCGATCGGGGGCTGCCGGAAACGCGGAGTAGGAGTGCGATCTAGGGCGCTGGAGGCCGATCGGAGGTCATCAGCAGGCCCGGTGAACGCTATGAACGACGGACGTGGGCATGGGAAGACCGGCCTGCGCTCCACGCAGTCCGATCAAGCAGTTGGATAACGAGCAGCGAGCGCGATGTCGGCGCCGGTGCTGGTGTCCTCCCGAGCCGAAGCGCAGAGTGCGCATCGCTCAGGCGTGACCTGCGTTCCGAGCAGTCAGGGTCGAGCAAACCTCAGATTCCGTGACCGCTGCACGCAGCAGGTGCGCGCTTGTCCCTCCGTGAGTCCGGTGCTTGGGAGAGCAGACCTCATCCACTTGCCGGTCTCGAGTCAAGGACGAAACTCTCCAGCGTTTCAAGGCGGGAAATGCTGGCAAAGCCTGAAACCATCTCCAGTTGTACTCCGGTCGCCGGACGCCAAACAGGGCGCGCTCGCCCGATCCGCGGCAAATGATCGGCTGCTGCCGGGGCGACAGTGCGTGCACAGGCAGAGCGTTCGGACAGCGTGGATCGAGCGCCGGCAATTCGTATGCGTCCTAATGTCCAATGGCAGACCCTGTGAGGGAGGAAGCCAGGACGCCATCCCCGGCTATCTGTCGATGGCCGGGGTCAATAGGCCACTCGTTACCAGAGTCACTGGGCCATGTTGGAGGCCGGTAGATGGTCGGATGTTAGTGGGTGGTTGGCGGGTCGAGCACCTCCTTGTGTTCGAGCAGGGCTCGGTGCAGCGAGGGCGGTCGACGGCAACTCTCATCCTCGGTCTCGATCTGGTAGCTGGCCTTGGCCAGCCGGTCGAGGGCGCCGCCTGCGAGAATTGGGGCGTCAAACAGGCCCAGCCGTCCCTCGTCTGTGCGGCTAGAGGTGATCCTTGAATCAAGTGCGGGACAGGTGCGAAGCCACCCCCGATCGGAGTCGGGGCCAGGCGCTGCGCCCGCGGCGGATGACCAGTGCGTTGAGCTTGATCGTGCGTCGGCGGTTGAGCCAGCGCAGGCCGAGATCGTCGATGATCGCAGGTCGAGACGGCGGTAGCAACGGAAGATGTCGTCGACGGAGCGGTCGATGAGGGCCAGGTCGGCACGAGGGTCCGGCAACCGCTCGGCCGGCGCTGGCCGCCGCGCCACCGAGCATCGGTTCTCACCGGCAGGCTCGTGACTGGACTGTTAGCCTGAGCGCCCCACCGAGGGACCCGTGCTCATGGCTGACCTGCCCCAACCATCGCATCCTCCTGCTCTGTCGGAGTCGCTGCGGCGGCAATGGGACGCGTTCGGCGCCTGGGGCTACGAGCGCCATGCTCGCTGGGGCGGCCAGACCCTGACATCGAGCGGGAGCTGGGCGAGGACCGCCGTGTTCACCTTGCTGGCGCTCATCCTGTTCATCGTCGGGCTCGAACGCCACGCGAACCTCTGGGACTGGCTGTCCGGGCATCGACAGTCGTTCTTCATCCTGCAGGCGATCGCCACGTTGGGCCTGGGCCTGCTCTGCATCTGGCTGCTCGCCTATCGACCCTTGACCCGGCGCTCAGCTCAGATGGCGGCCGGCCTAATCGTGCTGCTCGTCGTCTCCGGGCTGGCGCTGCTCTGCGACCGCGCCAACGACGCGCTCATGACCACCGGCGCCACGTTGTTGCTCGCGATTTCCTGGCGCCTGACGGCGATGAACACTTGGGCTCCGCACATCGCGCGCGACCTGGTCGCGGTGGCGCGCCGCATCGAACGCCCCCTGCTGCCGTCCCTGGCCGCTCCAGCGGACGAACCCAACGGTCAACCTGTCCCCGTTCCCGCTGCCGCGGAACACACGGCGGTCGCCGAGGCCGAGGACGAAAGGGCAGCCGGCGATCAACCGAGCCCGCTCGCGCGGCTAACGGCCGCGCTGGCCTCGCCCCAGTTCAATGCCTGGCTGACCTTGACCGTCAGCGGCGCGTTGCTGTTGATCGCCGCCTTCACCCTGCCCATGTTCTCCGTCTCGTTCGGCGAGTTCGGCTCGGCCAGCGCGACGCTCGAGGATCTGGCCCGGCTGCTGGAGGCGAACGAGGACGGCATCAGCCGCGGCACCGAGATCGCCTGGCAGTTCGGTTGGGGGACGATCGCCTTCGCCGCGCTGGCGACCGCGGTCGGACTGGTCGGCTGGCTCAACCTGGCGCGCTTGCCGAGCTCTGTCTTGGCGATCATCCTGTTCGCCGGACCGCTGCTCTTCGTTATCCAGCTGGTCGGCGTCATCCTCTTGACCGTCGAGGCCGAGGCGGGGTCGGGGCTGATCGTCGGCACCAGCGGGTTCTGGCTCAATCTGATTGCGTTCGTCACGATCGGCGGGTCGCTCTGGGCTCTGCGCGTGCGTAGCAGCGGTTGAACCGCGAGCATTGACGTTCTGGCGTCGGCTGCGACCGCAGACCATCGCGAATCGGCCAGCGGGCGTTTGGTGGACGCGACCGCGTTCGTCGCTGGCCGAAGCACCATCGTTGTCGGTGAGCGTGATAGTGCCAACACAAATGAGCAGCACCTGTGTCTCTGCAAGGCCCTGGCTCATCCTCCGGCTCACTCACCGCTGGCATTGGTAGCTCCGCATCCTGCTTCACGTTCTAGCCGCCCAAGTGCTTCTCCAGCACCCGGCGCATCCGCCGGATGACGTGCCGCGACTCGTGGCAGTTGGACGCCCTGCGGTAGCTGACCTCCAGCAGCTCAGCCGCCTTGACGTTGCCTTCGACCTCGACCGACCGGTCCAGCGCCGCCAGCAACTCCTCGTCGCTGGGAGCCCCCTTGCGCCCCCGCCGACTCATCGCAGCTCACCCGTCTTGTTGAGAAGAACAATGGCCGCTGCTGTCCGCTCACTGTCCGCAACCCCGGACAACCTGGCCTGAACTGCAATCCGAGTGCAATCTGACTGCAATCCGGGGGGAAGGAGCCCCAGACACCCACTGGTTGCCGATTTCCTCCTGTAGAGGTGCCCAAGTCCAGACCAGGACTGGAGAGCCGGACTCGATTGCAATTATCAATCGAGTCCGGATTCCTGTACACGCCTCCGACTCCCAACGTGCCGATCCCGCTGTCCGGCCAGATCGAGGGTGTCGCCGGCAATATTCCCGTCGCAGCGAGCTGTTGGTCCGCGCCACCGGGCGAAGGAGGTCCAGACCCAGACCGAGCCGCCGCGAGACCAGCTCAAGCAGACCTCCATCGATTGACGAAGCTAAGCGTCGCCAGGCGCAGCAGACGGCGTCGACGCCGCGCCCGCTTGAGCGCCGAGCGAGCCGTCCCAAGCCGCTGGGTCCGCCGACGCGCTTCCCGCCGGCGTTGGTCCCAGGCCCGGGGCAGCTGGCCGGGCGGCAGGGTGAGGCGGCGCTGCTCGATCAGTTCGAGTTCCAACTCCAGCATCCGCACCTCGGACTCCAGCCCTTCAAGCGAGGGCCAGTGTTGGTCGAACCGAGCCTGCTGCTGGCGCCACTCGGTAATCAGCGGCATCGCCGCGCCGAAGACCTCGGCGTCGTCGGGCAACACATCGACCATAACGACCTCGGGGTGGTTGCGGTGGGGAGATCGATGCGCCGTCGAAGCGGTTTCCGACCCTGTCTCGTCTGGCAGCGACCGAGCCGAAGCGCGGACCTCCTGACGCAGATTCGACAGGTCCTCGCGCAGGCCTGCGAGACCATCGGCCAGTCGCTGCTGCACCTCCTGTAGACGCCGCTCCAACCCTTCCACTCGCAGTTGCAGTTGGTCGCCACTCGGCGCTTCACGTTCGGCGGTAATCTGTATTCGTTCCAGCGCGTCCCTCAGTCTGGGCGTGAGCCGACCCGCATCGAGCGCCCGCCAGACGGTCTTGCGGTCGACGCCCAGCTGATTGGCCGTCTTGGACGAGCCCTGCTCCTCGGTCAGCAGCCGCAGGAGTTGGAGCAGCGGGTCCTGGTCCTGGCCATCGTCCACGCCCGAGGGGTCAGGTGGTTCCGCCCCTGAGCGAGCGCCTGTCTCCTGCGGGTCTTGAGCATCGCGCCTCGACTCATCCACAGCTGCCTCCCTGAGGTGGGCGATGGGGGCGCTTGTTCGTCCGAGGCCCGTCGGTCACCGGCGCCACCGTCCCCGATCGTGTGGCCCCGTTGACAGAAGGCCCGTGGCAGTCGGGGGCAGTCGGGGGCAGGTATCCGGTAGGCGGCCGCCCCACCCCGCCCTGCATGTTCCAACTGCCCCAGATCAGCCCCAGATTGCCCCATTACTCCGGAACCAGCCCTTCCACCCCGCCCATCCCAGTTGGCCCTGCCTGGGACAGCGTTCGTTCAGTCCTGGACTGGCGATCGTGCCCAGTTGTCCCCCTGCCCCAGGACGGGGATTCCTGTACACGCCCATGACACCACGGACCCGCCTGGCTCGAAAAGGGCGCGGACGCCGTGTCACGGGTGTCATGGCGCACGCCCTGTCGCCCTCCCAATCGCCGCGCTTCGTGGATCGGCCTGGATGCCGGCGTGTCCTCGGCGCTTGACGGTGTGACTGGGTGGATGATCTCAAGCACGCTCCGCCCATGGTCGAATGCCGGACGCATGGGAGACGAAGCGCGAACAGAGGGGTGGGAGCACTGCAATCGACTGCAATCGGAGTGCAATCCAGGTGCAATCTGGTGCAATTGCGCTCGGATCGGCGGGCGCTCAGTGGCGGTACGGGCACGAAGCGACCGGACTGCGCATCGCCACATCATCCAGATCATATGGCGGCAGTCCGGTCAGTCGTCCACTCAGCGGTCGGCGAGTCGTTGCCACGAGCCGGAGACCGGTTCCGCAATTCGAGCGAGTCTCAGGAGAGCCAGGCTCAATCCCTTGACCAGTTCGCGCAGCGGGGGCGCTTGTCTCTCAGTGGGCCGGACCATCGGGAGAGCAAAGCTCAATCCTCTGGCCGAACCCGGGTTGGAGACGAACCCACCAGTGTTCTAGGCGAGAACAACTGGCAAAAGCCGGAAACCACCCCCAGTAGTACGCCTGCCGACCGCAGATGGCAACGGTACGAAGGTTGTCGCCGGCCGATCGCTTGCCGCGATGTGCCGACAGTGTGACGGCGAGGTATCTGGCCACGTCCCTAGCGCGGTGGCCCGATACGCTGCCGGGCGGAGGCCGTCGTTTTGATCACCCCGCAGCAGGTCCAGCTCGCACTCGAACTGGTTGAACCGCAGGGCAGCTACGCGCCCAGCGACTTCACCCTGGTCGCGGAGCGGGCGAACGACGAACTTGCCGCCTGGGGACATGCGGGTCACGAGGTTGCACTGGAGCGCGTGGTCCCGTTCTACGGCGACCCGCGCGTGCTGCGCTGGTCGTTCTGGTGCGAGACCTGCCACGTCTCCCAGCTGGCGCTGCTCTCGCGACCGGCCGCCAGCTGAGAGATCGACCCCGACTTCCTTGGGTCACCCAGCCAGCCAAGCACTCGCTGCTAGCTCAGATCCTGTAGTTGCCCATCCCCCCAGCCCTGGTTTGTCGGTACCCGCTACCGCCCCCCCCCACAGTCCCAGCGTGTGCAGCCGCGCCGACCAGTGCAGCATCCATGTCCAGCGCCACTCGGCGATCAACGGCAGTGCTCCCAGGTAGCCCCGCTCCTCGTACCGACCCAGGGCCCGTGCGACCTCCTCGCGCAGCACCGCATCCTCGTCGTCCTCCATGTTGTCCGTGTTGTGCACGTCGACATCAAGCAGTTCCGCCGTCCCCAACCCGCCATGCGTCTTGCTGGCTGCTGTGGTCCACTTGTCCGCCTCCCCTGATTCGTTGATCTGCCTGGACTGAGCGCCACCAGGCGCGATCGAGTGCAATCGACTGCAATCAACCGTGAACCAGAGGTGGACAAAGATCGTTTGCCGATTGCACTCTGTCGGACGCGCTTCGCCCCTGATTTTCCTACTGATCGAGGCCAGATTGCACTGTGCAATCGACCCTCGATTCCTGTACACGCCCATGACGTCACAGCGCGCCCGATCTCGGCTAGGGGTCCAGGGCATGGCGTCGTCCCTGATTGTTGTCCCGCAGTCCGCCTGCGAACACACTCCAGAGCATCGCCAGCACATCAACAGAGCATCGATCTGCGCAAGGAGGCGGATCGATGAAGGTGCGAGCGGGTAACCGCCAGGGGTGGCGTTGGGGCGCGGCCGCCGGGTGGTGCACCGCCGCAATGATCGCGATGCCGCTCTGGGGCGTTGATCTCGAATGGATGAAGCAGGGCGAGAACTGGATCGAGCGCGAGCAGCACGGCAAGTCCGGTGTCCCGGTCTGCCCGTTCTGGTGCGAGAGCGGCCACATCTCCTAGCTGACGGTGCTGGACGAGGTGGAACTCCGGTAGGCAAAGAACGGGCAAGTCGAAGCCGGCTGTAGCCTCGCGAAGCCGCAGGGTCCCCCTGAGCTCACTGGCCGGCAAAGTCCACAACAGTCGGCGAGGAGCTGCCCGGCGACCGATCGGATCGCATGAGGAGCGACCCTGGTGGTCGGCCGGTCACTCGGCCCACTCGGGCCTCACAGCTCGATAGGGTTGACACACGACCTGGAGGCGCGCCATGACCAACTGTCTAAACCTGCTCAAAGCGGCGCTGCCAATCCTGGCGCTGGCCGCCGTTCTGGTCGGCTGCAGCGCCGATCCGCCAGCTCGTCTGCCTGAGCAGATCACCGCCGCCATTGTCTACAACGAGCAGGCCGAGCGCTGGCACGCGGGCGCTATGGTCTCGGGCGACCGTCCCTACTCGTCGCTCAGGGTCTTGTGCCTTACCGAGGAAGGTAAACCGGGGGTTGACGCTGGCGACAGCCACACGGGTATCAACGTCGATGCGTCACCTGGCGAACAGCAGGAGGGCGAGTACTCATGGAGTAGCTCGGTCAGCCCGTCGGACATCACAGATCCTGAGAGCGTGTGGGGGCGCGAGTGGGCATGGCAGCTCGACGGGCAGCCCTGGCAAGGGGGTCGCTGGCGCATGAGCACGAACACCAGACCTGCGAACCTGGTTGCGGAGAGTGAAGAAGTGGAGTCGGCCTTCTTCGACGATCTTCAGCGGGCCCAGACCGCTGAGTTGATCGGCAGCAGAGAGGGAGCGGATGATCTCAGCATCACGTTCGATCTCTCGTCGCTGTTCGGCACCCCGGCGCAGTTCGCCATTGACGACTGCGACGGTGGCGCGATCGAACAGCACGCCGGCGCGTATCACTCGGCGTACGCCTACTGGTTGCCTGACTGGGAGCGGCACAGCATCACCTTGATCGAACGCGATCCTGCCGCGGATCGCAGGGTCATCATCAGTTGCAGTCCGAAGGGATGGACCGACGACGATGCGCCGGCCTGGATCCGGGAGGCGAAGGGTGATGTCTACGCCGCCGCAACGCTGATGGGATTCGTGGAAGATTCCGAGCACGACCATGAACAAGCCAACGCCCCTGTCGTCGAATCCGCGACGGTGTCATGGGTGGATGACGACGGCAACGCGGGGACGGCGGTTTGGCAGGTGAACCACAGCTGGATGCACCCGCCTTCAGCGGCCGAGAACCTGCGGTTCATCGATGCGCTGCGCGGGTCGGAGGAGCTCACCGTCACCGTTGAGCTGCCTGATGCCGCGCCGATCGAGGTCCGCTTGCGAGGCGCAGCGCTGTTCGCGAAACCGATGGGCGCTGAGTTGGACACTTGCATTCGGGAGTTCGCTGAACTCAATGGCTGAAAGACCTGATGCGCCGGTCATCGTCATCGGAGGAGGCGCCGGCGGCTCTACCGCCGTCAATCTGCTGGCCTGGCTTGCCCAAGCGGACAACTGATAGCGGCCGCCGAGCCGCCAACGAACCGACTACGCATTGGCTAGCCTGCGGAAGTGCGGCGCGCTGACCCCGCCCGCGGCCGCCGAGAGCCGCTTGTCCCGCCGCACTCTCGCTCAGGCGCTCCCGGTAGACCGACGACGGTCCCGGGAGTGCCTCTTGCGCGGCGCAACCGCACCGCGCCGTTGAGGCCGGTTGAGCCTGTCATGGGGCGCTGCTGGAACACTCCCGGAGCATCTCCGTCGGCTGCGTCCAGCGCCGGGAACGTGATCAGTTGCTCAGACCTGGTCTCGCCAGCCGCGCCGCCTACGGGCCGGCGGGGTTCTGGCCCGACTGACTCAGCGCAGCATCAGTCTCAGTCATAGTCGGGCATGCACGCTGCGCTGACTTGTCGGTCAATCACCAGCAAGCGGTAGCGCAGATCGATCGCCATCCGGCGGGTGTCGGCGTGCTGCGCTTCGGACTCGGGAACGTCATCGAGCCGCTCCTGCAGCTCTGCGGCGGTGGCGCCCAGATCATCCCAGGCATCGAGCTGGGCGGGGTCGTCCCAGAAGGTGAAGCAGGTGTAGATCGGGTCGGTGTCCGGCGGGCACGACGTCCAGCCGACGGACTCGAACTGGTAAGCGGCGGGCCATGCCTCGAAGCCGTCGAATCGGATGATGGCGAACAACGCGACCGCCGTTGCCAGCAGCAGGCCGACCAGCACGACCACGGTCCAGGCGAGTTGCCGGTTCACGGATTGTGGCTCTCGTTGCGACGATGACCAGTTCTCAGCTCGGAAGGCCGACCTGATCGACTCGCCGCTGGGGGTCTGAGCGCCGCGAGCTGCCCGGAACAATTGGCGTCTCGCCATCGTCTCTTGGACATGGTGACTCGGCCGCGAACACTACTTCTGTTTCCGATGTGTCTGCTGCTCGCGACGCTGGCGCACTCCGCTCTTGCAGCCTCACACGCACCGCTGGAGATCGAGATATCCAACTCGCGCGAGGTCTGTACGATTGGGACCTTCACCGAGATCACGTGGGCGATCAGAGGCGGGATTGCCCCGTACACCCTGACCATCAATGGCTCGGCGATCGATCCTGAACGCACTTCCGAGAGAGTTCTGTGTGGATTAGCGGAGGGGCTCAACGACCCTGGGCAGCTCAACGCCTTCAACCGTGCGGTCGTCCGGGGGACGGTCGTGGACGGAAAGAACCAGACATCTTCCGGCGTCATTTCGATCCGGCTCAGTCCAGCGCTTCCACCTCCCGAACGAGCGTTCGCCGGAGTTTGGCAAGAATGGTCCGACTACCGGGTCGCCTCACTGTACGCCGGTGTTGACAGGCAGTGGTCCGGGGGTTCCAGGCAGCATTCAGCATCGCCGTCGCTGTTCCTGATTCGCTGGCGTCCGGCTGGAGAGACATCCTGGAGCTATCTGGTTGAAGAGGAGCCCGACTCTGGAGTCTACTTCAGTCGAAGCCTGCAACGAATCCCGGTGAACGCGGTGTATGAAGTGCAGCTGAGCCAGCAGAGGGTGTTGATTGAGCACGAGACGCCCGAAGCGCTGCGTTGGACCCGGGTCCTGAATGCCGTGAGCGCTGGACCACCCCGAGATGTCACGGTTCAGACGACGAGCCATAGCGCGGTCGTCGCATGGCAGGCCAATCGCAACCAAACCGGCTGGCAAATCCAGATCTCACCAGTTGATCCAGACCGTTCATCTGACAGGTCTCAGGAGACCGTGAGAGTGCAGGGTCAGCACTCATATTCGGTCGAGTTCAACAGACTCCGAGCAGACACTGCGTATTCGATCATGCTCAGGCAAGACTCGCCCTCGACACTCCCGGAGGCCACGTTTGACATTCGCACGGAACCGGAGCGGTTCGACGCGTCGCATCCGGACGACGGTCCAAGGATCACGTCGGTCACGCCATCGATCGGCGCGCGGGGGCTGATCGGACTGATCACCGAATGGGACTCGCCGACGACCGGCAACGAGACGCCGTACCGGGTGTACGCGCATGAGTTCGCGACACCTATCGACTGGCACGACGCACCCGAGGTTGGATCGGATCGTCGTCAGACGCTGATCACCGGGATTCGGCCGGACACGCTCTACCGGGTAGTGGTGGAACGCGTCGATTTGCATCGGACTCGCGATGAGGTCCTGATTCGGACACCCGCAGAGTCGTTTGAGGACAAATCCGTCTACCGGTGGCAAATCCCGAATCTGTACGTCAGTTGGCGAACCTGGAACGTGTCGGGCAGAGAGCGCAGGGGATTTGTGGCGACCTGGGAGCCGCAGTATCGAGATGGATACGTCCAGATTCAGTGGCAGAAAGACGGGCGCACGATGAACAGGTACGGCGAGGCGCCGGTGGTCATAGAAGTCGCGCGGCCGGGGAGCTATCGGTTTCGAGCCAGGTTCCTCAAGAATAATCGGTGGTCGGAGTGGACCGCGTGGCAGCATGAGACGACCAAGCCCGAACCACCGTCCAACCATTCCGTCCGCGTATCCGAACGAGCAGGGGCGATCAAGCTCGAGTGGTCGGAGTCTAGTCACTCGCTGACCCCGGTGGATGCGTACCGGGTGTATGTCAGAGGCATTGGAGACATCGAGCAGGTGTTCGATGTCTCTGGCCGCACCGGGCTGAGGATTCCGTTGGCCAGGCCGGAGAACTCGATTGAAGTGCAGATCGCCTCGGTGAGCGAGCAACATGGCGTCGGCCCACGATCGGAACCCGTAGCAGTTCACACAGGGGCTGCGCCGAGTCTCATCAAGACAGACCAGGTGAGGTGCGACCCCTATGGCGGATTGCCGGGCATCCTTCGCTGGCAGATTTTGGGGGGCGCCGCTCCGTTTCTGATCCATCTGGAAGGTCAAAGGCCGTTCGAGACCGTGGAGTCCAGCGGAGAAATGGTGGTGCATTGCGGGGCGGTCGCCGAAGATGGAACGCTCTCGAAAGAGTCGGTCACGCTCTCGGTGGAGGACGCTTACGGGCGACGCAATGAACTCAAGGTCACGGTCTCGCCGATTCCGCTGCACCAGGACGAGGAAGACCGAAGTGTCTCAATCACTCCTGTCAGCGTCTACAGCGTGACCGACAGCGAAGCTCACCTGGGCTGGCCGTGTTCGGCCTGGAGCGTGTTCGGTTGGGGACCCAGGCCGCCGGCAGTCTTCCAGCTTCGTTGGCGGACCCGGGAGTCTTCCAACTGGTCGTATCAGGAGATCGTGACGAGGACGTGGGGACCAAAACTGGGAGACGTGTGCCGCTGGATCTGGAGGGACCTGGCTCCGGGAACGGCCTACGAATTCCAGATCGCCCATGTGGCTATTCGCAGCCAGAGCAAAAGCGCAGAACGATTGCACTGGACTCACCCGGAGCCTTTCACCACGCTGAGTGAGGCTCGAAACGTCGTGGTCCGACGAGTTGGTGCGAACGTTGAGGTCACCTGGGATGCGCAACCGCATGCCTGGCTGCACCAGGTGATCCTACGCGGCGAGCACTCCAGTTGGTGGAAGCTCTATCGACCGAACGGCGAGGATTCGGAGCGCGCGATCTTTGAGGACATCCCCGTCGACGACGATGTGGATGTTGAGATCGTGTCGCCGCCCAAGTTTCGCCGGGAGCCGCTGATCGGTCCAGGATTCCAGCGGTACATCCCTCCCCACTAGGAAACCTCCGTGTGACTGCTTGTTTCACCAATCCAGGCGAAACCTGACCTTGTTGTGTATCCGCACCGATCCGATAGAGCGAGATTCTCGCCTCTAATGGGAATGACGGATGAGTAGGGCTGGAGACCGGAGTCGCTTCCGGCGCCCTGCTAGATCGCCAGCGGGGCGTTCTGGTAGGTCGGCACGCCGACTTCGTTGAAGATCTCGTTGATTGCGCTGCGGATTTCTTCGTTCAGCTTCCAGTCGGTGGCCGCGACGTTCTCCTCGAGCTCTCGCTCGTTTCTCATGCCGACGAGCGCACACCACGCAGCGGGATGGTCAAGCACCCACGCGAGGGCCAGTTGCGCCACGGATTTGCCGTAACCGTCGGCCAGCTCGACCAAGCGGTTGGTCGCTTCGACTTCCTTGCGGAAGTGCTCCTCCTGGAAGACCGGCAAGTTGAACGCCATGCCGCTGCGACGCCTGTCGCGTTCCTCGAACGTGGTCTTGGGTGTGAAGGCTCCGGTCAGCAGACCGAACCCGAGTGACCCGTTGGCCATGCACCAGGGCAGCACGCGCGACTCCATGCGACGGTCGTACATGTTGTAGCCGACCTGGTTGGCGGCGATGTGCCCGTACTGCTCGCACTCTTCCATCATGTCAACATTGAAGTTCGAGACACCATAGTGGCGAATCTTACTGCTCTGTTTGAGCTCTTCCGCACCGTCCATCGTTTCCTCGATCGCCGTGTCATGGCCGCCCAGGCCGCAGCCGAAGCAGTAGAACCGCTGGGTGCGGCGTAGACGGTGAAGCTACCCTCGGTCTCATCGTGGAAGGGGCACTTGCCCTGGCGCACGCGACCCCGGCCGCGCAGCTTGACACCAAAGGCCTCGACTACGTCCCGGAGTGGGTAAAGGCGCTTGAGCGCAGGAATGTCGACCGACGCCCTTCGAGTGGTCATGACGCACCGCCCTTGCCCAACGGCTTGAGCCCTCTGAGGCTGCGGCGCGAGACGCGCTTGCCCCGGTGCCAGCGCATGCCCAAGACGGCCCGGACTTCGAGCGTCCCGTCAGCTTGCGGGGTGAGGACGGCAGAATGGCCCGTGGTCGGGCTGTAGCTGAACATTTGCTCATCGCGGAACCGGCGCCGGGCCAGGTCGAGGAACACGGCGTAGGCCCAACGCCGTTCGCCCTCGGTGGCGCTGAAGAGTTCCAGTCCGGCGAACACTGAGAGCGCCGCGTCGAGATCCCCGGACTGTCTCAGGCATCGGGCCTCGTGAATCCCCCGCGCGAGCGAAGCACGGGGTGGTGTAGTTGCGTCGTCTTCGAAGACGGCGTCGATGATGCGGTCGACCAGTTCTTCCAGCGTGGGCCGGGTCGCGGTCGCGGTTGCAGTCATGAGGTCTCCTTTCCCTGTCGACGTGCGACTGCGGCTTAACGAAGAAAGGCCGCCCCGGGAGGCGGCTCTTGCATGTGGATGGATGGGGATGAACGGTCAGGTGCGGCGACCGGCGCGTGCGACCAAGACGAGGCGGCCGAGCACGATCCGATGCGCGAGCCAGCTGGCCCAACCGAGGCCGAAGACGTTCAGCGCCACGACCTGTAGGTCGTAGCCGAGGACCGGCGGTACGGCCAGCAGGAGGATGACGAAGGGCGCCAGGACAACCCGCCAGGAGCGACCGCCTGCTTGCTTCGTCACCGGCGCCGCCTCCGAATCGGAGCTCGGGGATGGTGCAGCCGGCACATCCTAGGCGCGGTAGGCCGACCAGATCGACTCGCCTGCCGTCGTCTCCAACCAGCGGTTGACCCGCTCGCGCGAGCAGCCCGCCGACATACAGCGGACGTCGATCCCGTCGCCATCGGGCCGCTGGCGGAAGCCCAGCAGGTCCTGCTCCGATCCGTGGCAGGCGGCCGCCGTCCAGAACCAGCCGAGCTCGAAGCGCACCCGTTGCCGGGGCGCAATCAGTTCGGCGATGCGGGCGGCTGTGGGGCCGACGTACCGCCATCTCGTTCTCACTCTGTTCGTCTCGTTCCTGTCGTTCTTCTCCCTCATCGTGAGCTCCTCTCAGTTGAGCCGTGGTTGTGGGCAGGACCCTGTGGATGGTGAACCGACCCGGCATCCCCGTATCGCGTACGGTGCAGGCCTGGCGCGGTTCGTCGCGGTTGATGGTGTGACTGGGTGGATTGGACTGGACGCACTTGTCCCGCGGCGCGGTGCGGACACGTGGAACTGGGCGCGATCTGGGGTGTTGGACGCGATCCGAGATCAACAGCAGGCCGGTTGGCCGCTGTGACGGAAGGGCGCGGGCATGAGAAGACCGGCCTGCAGCGCGCGCAGATAGGGGTGGGAACGCCGCAATTGGGTCCCGTCGGGTGCAAATGTGCTCGGATCGTCGGGCGGTCAGTCGCAGGTTGGGCACATAGCGACCGGACGGCGCAGCGCCACATCATCCAGGTCATGTGACGGCAGTCCGGTCAGTCGTCCACTCAGCAGTCAGCGATTCGTTGCCACCAACTCGGAGACCAGTCCCGCACTTCGAGCGAGTCTCAGGAGAGCAAGGCTCGATCCGTCGACGAGTTCGCGCAGCGGTGGCGCTTGTTTCTCAGTGTGCCGGACCAGCGGGAGAGCTTGGCTCTAGCCCGAGGCGCGGTTCCGGGTCAAGGACGAACCCGCCAGCTTTCTCAGGAGGAAACGCTGGCCAAAAGGCCGGAAACCACGTTCAGTAGAACGCCGCCGGAGACGAGATCGCAACCGTGTGACGCAAGCGGATCGAGTCGTCGCACGCACGAATGTTCAATCGGCGACAATAGTGCAGCTGAGATGGATACTCGGTTCCCGGAGATCGCCGCTTCAGCGCCGAAGACGCGACGAAGCACATGAACACGACCGAGCAACTGGCCGCCGCATTGCGACGCGCCTGGCCCCCACTCACCGCAAGGCGTGCGCCCGGTCTGGCCCGTGAGGTGAGCGCGAGCTGCGGCGCTGGGGCCATGCGGGCCGTGAGGTCAGCCTGGAGCCGGTCGGCCGGATACCCGACGAGCCCAGTTCCCTGGGCTGCCTGTTTTGGTGCGAGAGCTGTCACGTCTCCCAGCTGTTGGTGCTGCCCGAGTGAGCGGTCCGATAGTAGAGAACGGGGAGACTGCGCGGCGGTCGGCTGAGGGCCGAGTGTCGACAGTGAGTACGGCGTTGGGTGGAGCAGGATCTGCGCTCTCGCGCGGCTGCCTGATGCCCGCTCAGAGCGCGTCGCGCAGGCGCTTGAGCGGGCGCAGCTTGAGCTTGCCCCGCGCTCGCGCGGGCCGGGCCGCAATCGTGATCGGCTCGCCGGTGGCCGGGTTGCGGCCGGCGCGCTCCGCCCGGGCCGCCTCGGGCCGCACCTCGGCCTTGACCAGCCCGGCGACGGTGACTGCGCCCGGGCCGTTCGCCGAGAGCTCTTCCAGGACCACCTCGGAGAGCGCGTCGAGCACGCGCTCGACCTCGGGCGCCTCAAGGTGGGTGCGTTCGGCGACGGCGCGATTCAGCTGCGCCTTGGTCTTGGCTGGGGCGTCGGTCATGGCGGTCGTTTCCTGTTCGTTCGGGGTCGGTCGGCCTGTGATTGTTGCGCGGGCTGGCCGTACGCGCAATCCGCCGTCGGCACCCGAGCCGGTCGCGTGGCGGTGTCGATCGGTGCGGAGCTGGGTTCAGCCTGACACGGCTGCCACAGAGAGCGTGATCAGATGCCGATGCTCGGGCGCGAGCCGAACGACGTGGTCGAGGCGACCACCGGTGGGCCGCCACTCGGCGCAACTGGGGCCTGAGTCGCCGCCGCCTCCGAGGCGGAGGCCAGCCGCCAGTGGTTGCGTCCCGTGTTCTCCAGTTCGCCCGTCTCCTTGAGCCGCTGCAGGCTGGACTGCAAGGTTGCCATCGGCTTGGTCGAGCGCGGCGCCGCGTAGTGCTGTTCGAGATAGGCCAGGATCTTGGTCGCATGGACCGGCTCGCGCTGCTCGCCCAGGAACTCACGGATCTTGGCGCTGATCAGCCCGCGCGGCAGCCGGGTTCGCTTGGCGGCTTGCGCCTGACGCCGGGCCGGGCGCTTGGTCTGCGGCTTCGTGGTCGCGGGCGAGGCGGCGGACCCGGACTCGAGGCTCAGCAGCTCCTCGATCAGCCGTCGTTTTGCGGCGAGCCGCTCCAGCTGCGCCTGGATGCCGTCGAGTTCGGTTCGCAGCTGAACGGCGAATCGGTCAGCCATTGGCGTTCGTCCTTTCGGTCATGATCTCGCTGGATCAGGCACGGTTCAGCATAGGTGCGCAGTCGTGAACCAGGCCGATCGCACCGACCGTGATCGATGCAACGGTAAGCATCTGAGCGCCGCGCTGCTTGGTTGCGAGCGACACCACGCCGCATCATTGCAGGCGACGCTGAGGACGTTGGGGACGCTGGGGCGCGCTCGGCCACGACATCGAGCGTGTGCCGGCAGCGTTGAGCCCCGCGTCCATGTCTCACTTTGTGCCGTCAACCCAGTCGGAAGCAAGAGATAACAGCGGGCGCACATAATCCACCGGCAGCCTTGATTTAGCCCGGGCGCTCTGCGGTTCCTGTAAGGAAGAGGGTGAAGCGAACCGTCGCCGGCGCGGCTTCGTCACTCCAGGGTGGGAGGACGACCCTGTCAGACCGCATCCATGTCGGCTGTCCAACGGGACAGTTGGTAGACCATCTCCATCGGCAGCCCGCGTGCATCGCGTTGCGGGCGGGTGGGAATCGAACGTAGGCCGCTCAACGAGGGATGGGCGGGCATGGCCGTCAGCGCAGTGGCCAGCGCATCGACGACGACGGCGGGCGGTAGCTGGGGCCGCATCTCACCCCGCGCATCGTCAAGGAACTCCTCAGCCCAAGGCAGATACCGGCTGAGCACTCTGCGTCGCTCCTCGATTCCCATTGGCTGCGTTTTCGCATGCGTCAGCGGACGCCCGCCGTTCAGTCCCCAGAAGCAGAGTTCGCGGTGCGCCTCGCGTATCTTGCCTCGTGCGTCAGCGTCGCCCAACATCAAGGCATCGAGTTCGGCGATCTTCGGCACCATCGACGCGGATTGTTTGCTGAGCCGCTTTCCCAGTTCACGATGATTGAGCTCGGACAATGCCTCGTACGTGCTCGCTCGACCGGCGCGGAACGCTTCGACGGCAGCCCGGCTCGGCACCGGGAAGACCGAGTTGTGGCGCAGCGGCTTGAGCAGATCCCTCGCAAGATGGAACGTATCTCTAGTCGGGTGACGCACGTCTTGCAGCCCAATCGGCATGCCGACGAGGACGCGCGAGGCGTCGCCACAGGCGTCCATGAGCGAAGTCAGGTCGGGGAAGACAACGGCGCTGGGCGGCCTCCCCCAATCCTCATCGATTCGAAGACCGAACCAACCGCCCGTGCAGACGGTGACACCAACGACTGCCATACGCTACGTCCCAAGTCTCTGAACGTCGCCCATGTCGAATCCGCAGATCACCGCACCAGAAGGTGCCAATCGAACCGCGACTGAGACGAAGGGTGCTCGCGAGTCTCCCGGTTCTCCCGCCTAACAGGAACAACCGAAATCGGTGCTTCGACTAGATTGACGCGCCGATTAAGCCGACGCAGACCAGCAGCCAGAGGCTGCCGATGATTGTGAGGTTGGCGCGTGCCAGGTCGGAATCGCCTACCAACCAGGCGTCGAGTTTCGCCATGATGCCCAACGTTCCTCGCCATCCCTGGAATCCCGCGTCACTTCGCACTCTGCGGGCCGCCGCGCACAGCGTCAACCGGCCCTGTTATCCGCAAGTAACGCGCGGTCATGGCCTGTGTTCAGTCGCGAGCAATCTGACGCTTCCAACACACTTGACGGTTCCCGCGCCCGGCCCCTCGATCCCGTTGCCCTGATCGGATCGCGACGCGACGGGACCCACGACCCTCGGCATCGTGCCTTCGATTGTTCGTCCTGCTCGTTTCCGCCTACGAAGTGCAACTCGACTACGCTCGTGAGGTTGGCCGGGAGGCGATGCATGAATCGCCCAGCCGGCCGAAGCCGTCTTGCAGCCGGGTCGGGTCTGTCGAAGCTGGAGCGCCGCTCGACGTGTTCGCGTATCTGCTCATGTCGCTAGTGCTAGTGCTAGCGCTGATGCTCGCGCTTCAGGTGAGCCCGCAGATCTCCAACGAACCCCGTGTGACGGCCGTCTCGCTCAGCGCCGGCGGTGAGCACTCCTGCGCCATCGATGCCGAGCATCGGGTCCTCTGCTGGGGTTCGAATCGCCACGGCCAACTCGATGCGCCCGCAGGCAGTTACGCGGCGGTCAGCGCCGGGGATACGCATACCTGCGCCATCGATCTGGACGGCGGTCTGAGCTGTTGGGGCGGAGGCAAGTTCGCCGGCGCCGCGAGTCCGGCCGGCCGGTATCTGACCGTGAGCGCCGGCGAGGACCACACCTGCGCCATGCGGGAGGACGGCCGCCTGCACTGCTTCGGCTGGTATCGCTACGGCCAGTCGAGACCGCCCGCCGGGAGTTGGCTCGACGTGCAGGTCGGTGAGGACCACTCCTGCGGTCTGCGCCGCGACCGCGCGATCCGCTGTTGGGGCGACAACAGCTGGGCTCAATCAACTCCGCCCGCGGGCGCGTACGCCGCGCTGGCCCTGGGTGATGATCACGGCTGCGCGCTCGCGAGCGACGGCCGGCTCGTCTGCTGGGGCGACGATCAGCGCGGTCAATCCTCTCCGCCGGCTGGATGGCCGTTCGAGCAGATCGCCGCCGGCTACGACTTCGGCTGCGGATTGACGGCGCGGGGCGCGATCCGCTGCTGGGGCGAACTCGACGATCCGCCCCAGCCGTTGCAACAGCTCGGCTTTGCCGCGCTGGACGCCGGTCACGAACATGCCTGCGGCATCCTCAGCACGGGCGCCGTGTACTGCTGGCCTGAGAGCCCGACCGCGGTGCCCGACTCGCTGGCGACACGTTAGGCATTGGTCGTTAGCCCCGACCATGCCTCACCTGGCCGGTTCAAACTCCTCCACGGAGGGTCCACAGCCGCCGCTGTCCCGCTCGGTCACCAGGCATCATCAGGCGTCACCAGGCGTCACCAGGCGCGCCGTCCAATTGGTGTTTCCGGGGCAGCAGGGTCTGTTGCCAGTCTGCTCGGCAGGCCGCATTCGACATCCCCGGCCCGGTCTCCAATCCCTGTCGCTTGAGCCCATGCCCGTTATACCCCGAGTCTTTGTTTTGATCGCTCTTGATCTAGGCCAGTTGATCGGTCTAAGACTAGGCCACTCGGAGGCGGACGTGGTCTCTCCCGATGGTGGTTGCTAGGCCTCACCTCCCGCCTG
>MKWU01001756.1_pt1 | contig 35728 bp, 18 predicted proteins | sample 809101 | NCBI WGS metagenome assembly MKWU01 (sample SAMN05860141, study PRJNA318959) | sponge metagenome | host: Aplysina aerophoba | place: Slovenia: Piran, Adriatic Sea, Gulf of Piran | collected 2013-05-07
CCGGCGTCGCTTCGTGCAGTCCGTAGCCCAGGAACTGCCGCAGGCTGAGGCTGTCGGCGGCCTGCAGCGCAATCCGTCGCTCCGACTCGAAACCCATCAGGTAGCCCAGCAGCAGCATCCGGAAATACACGCCCGGCGGCAGCGACGGCCGGCCCAGAGCCTGATCGTAGAAGCGGCTGCAAACGCGTTCGACAAAGTCGTCGAAGCCGGCCTGGTCGAGCACCTCGGAGAGCTTCTCGAAGAACGGTGTCGTCGGAGCCTCGGGCAGGTCGTCCGCAGTCAGGAATAACGGGATCTGCACCTGCTTACGCGTTCCCATCGCCATACAAACATTTTCCCATTGTTTTGGCGTCAGATGGTGTCGCATTCGCGACGGTCGACTTTATCCACGGGCTGTTAAGAAACAACTGCCACTCCGCCCTGCCGGGCAATTGCCTGCAAGACTAGCGCCCCGAATCGCCGGCAGTCACTCGCGAAAGGCGCCAGAGACTCCACATCAAGTCGTCCCCACCCAGGTAGGAACTGTAAAACTCCGGGAACGGGGAGCCGTCCAGGAGCGTGGGACCCCGGTCAATCGAGCGTGGCAGGGGGGAATCGCCGGGGAGGAACAGGTCGACCGCTTCCCGTGCCCGGGCATTGGCAGCATCGAGGTACGTGCGGGCCCGTGGTCCCTGTGTGATTGACCACGCCAGCAGGAGCACTTCGATGGCATCGGCGGACTGCTCGGGAATCCGGCCCGCCTGCGTGACGTCGGCAACCTCCTCGCCCAAAGTCCTGGGCGGAATAGGCCTGAGGTAACGATCCGCAGTTCGCAAGAAGTTCTGCACGTAAGTCGGGCCAGCAGCGTGATTCGCTTGGGCCCGGCGAATGGCATCGAGTGGATGGATGTACCGCCAGGACATCGCGATCGCCTGGTCCTGCCGAGCGGCCAGCTGTCGCATGCGGTTCGAGAGTCTCGGCAGACGCCTTTCCAGACGCTCCGCAGCCGCCTCGAGGTCGACTGCCAGCGACGCCACTTGACGGGGATTGAAGAAGAAAGTCTGTTTCTCGAGATAGGCCGCGAACCCATGCTCGTCGGTCTGCCGCTCAAGGGCGGTGATGAACCTCTCTAGGCGGGGCAACATGAACCTGGGGAATTCGTCATCGACGGTGGTTGCCAGCGCGGTCGACCAGAGGTCGATGTAGTAGCCGCCATGCCTCGGGAACATCCCGAACTCGGCCCATTCGGCCTCGGCGGGCCGGGAGAAACTGAACAGGGGGGTGTGCCGGCCGTACAGCAGGCGCTCGCCGGTCTCGTTCACGCCCACGATCCACAGCCTTCGGCTAAGATTCTCCAGAACGGTCCATTGACCCGACTGTGGCTTGGGTTGCAGGGCCATGAAGCGGTCCCAGAGAGGCCACCTGCTGTCAAACTCGTGTTTTCCGTCGAAGGCGTAGCCGTAGTCTGCCCGCTCCCGGCGGAAATCCCAGCCCGAATGCTCGCCCCAAGGGAGCAGCCCGTTATGCAACGGGGCATTCGCCAGAAACCAGGACAGCGACGCATCGGCAGCCTCCGCGTAGCGAGTATCGCCGGTATCGCGGCTGATCTCGTAGAGCAGTTGGTAGAGCCCGGCATCGGCCGCGACGTCCCCGCCCCGGTAGGTGATCTTGTGAGCACGATCGTTGCCCTTGTAGATGTTGGGAAGGTTCTGCACGTGCATCCGGTTCACGCCGCGAGGTTCGACCGGGAACGCCGCGTCGGGCAAGAGTTCGGCTGGACTCGCCCGCAGCAGCATCGAAGCGAACTGTGGGCTGTGCTCGCGGCCCCAGCGGTCTGTCCCCTGGGTGATCATCGCGTCGGCAAAGCGGCGCGCTAGCTCGGCATAGCCTGGCTCTGCGGCGGGCAGGACGGGAGCCTGCGCCAGAATCGCAATGAGTGTCATCAGGCGCGTCATCTCGGGGCGATCTCCAGACTCCATTCAATGGCTCTCTCATGCTAGCTGCTCACAATACCGGCATTTCTCGCCAAACCGGGGGCCGCCTCGACGAAAGCTCCAAGAGGGGACGGGCAACAGAACTCGTGCGGAGTACCCCGCAGCTGGCCCGGGCCTACCGACTCCGCGGAATGAACTCGAGGGACTCCGGATTGAAGGCACCCAAATCCGGCCGCTCGGTTTCGACCCCCGCGGGGGGCACCTCCAGCTTTGCGGTCCACACGATTCCGTTCAGGATGAACCGACGCAAGTCGTCGTTGCTCCAGTTCTTGTAGAAGTGTGGCATCACGATACCGAAGCCGCGTCCCCCGTCGGTCCTCTCAACACCCCACGCGACGATCTCACTCATCGGAGAATCGGGCGGAAGCATCGATGTCGCCAGGGCCGTCACGTTCGGCGCTAGGCGATTGCCGGGACCACCGAAATAGTTGTTGATGTAGGGTTCGTCGTGGAGGGTGAAGCTATTCCATCCGCGCGAGACGGGGTGGTCGGGAGCAGCGACGTCGATCCTGGCTTCGGGGTAAACCCTTGCGATCGATTGGTGGTGAGGACACGAGCGATTGGCGAAGTAGCCGCCCATCCAGCGCAAGAGGGGATGATCCCCGTCGGGCTTGACGTCCCCGCCGAGGAGTCCCGTCGCGTAGTGCAAGCACACGATTCCGCATCCGCGGTCCATCATCTCCGCGAGGTCTGCGAGGTTGCGTGCAGGGTTCTCGAAGCGATTGGCCGGGAACGTGTCGCCGATGAAGACCACTGTCGACGCCGAGTCGCGCAACGCCTTGTCCTGCGGCCATTCGTAGACGAGGTCCGTCCGGACGCCGGCAACGTTTCTCATCTCTTGGAGGGCAGCTTGCAGTAGGCGTCCGCCGGCGGCAGCCTCGTGCGAGCCGGGCGGATGCCTGCTCGGACCCACGACGACCAAGATTCGGGTGTCATCGGCCGCTTGAAGGAGCGGACCCGCGATTGCGAAGAGGATCAAGAACGCCAAGCCAGGAATCATCGCGCAAATCCTACCATCAATCTGTCCAATTCGGGAGCCGTAGCATTCGGGTGATCTTGTCTCGATCCGTCAAGTGGGAGGTCGACTCAGGGAGCAACGAGTGCCCCGGGGTCGCTCCGGGTCGGCAAGGCGCACGGGCTGCTCACTTCGCACTGCTCGAACGGGAATGTGCTGGAGGCTCCGTCCGTGGACGGCGAGAAACACGGCACTCAGGTCTGGCGGTCGCCGAACGGGGAGGTCTACGGTACATTGGGGTCTGCGCCGAAGAGCAGGAATAGGACCCTCGCTTTCGGTGCCCATGGCGCCGACCAGGCAAGGCGGCAAGACCACCAGTTGGGTGCGTGAACCGGTACCCGAATCGGTCAAGCGCAAGATCGGAAGGAAAAGAATGTCAAGGTTCTACGGTTTCTTGGTCGGGTTGGCCCTTGTTGCCACTTCGACCGTGCCCTCGGCGGCAAGCAGCCACGCTAGCTGCTCGGATCACAGGATCTCCGCGAAGGCTGTCGCCACGACCGGCGACATCCGGGCGTTCGTGCGGTGCGCGGCCGAATACGTGCTCGAGCACGGCACCGAGGAAGCACGGCGAGCGTTCAACGAGGACGAGCGCTGGCACTACGGACCGGTATACCTCTTCGTCGACGGCGTCGCGGAATCCGGGGAGGATTCGGTGACCTTTGTGTTTCCTCCGGACCCCTCGCGCGAAGGCAGCCCTTGGGGGACATCGATTGACAGCTTCGGAACGGACTATTTCTTCGAGTTGCACCGCATCCTGTCAGTCGTGGATTCCGGTTGGATCTATTACGCCTTTACCAATCCAGCGACAGGACGCGACGAGCCGAAGAGTTCCTACGTGATGGAAATCGATTGGGACGGCAACCGAGCGGCGATCGGGGCCGGCCTCTACGCAAGTGACCTGCCAGGCACGTGTAACGACGACGAAGTGAACGCCGCCACCCTTTCCGCCGAGCCAACCGATAGGAATCTGCAGGGCCTCGTCCGGTGTGCCGCGCTAATGGTGGAGTCGGAAGGCTATTTCGCCCGGCACCAACTCGAAGGGAATCCACAGTGGAGCGATGGCTCGAGCTATGTGTTCGTGATGGACATGATGGGCAACCAAGTGATGTCCTCCAGCAGGGTGCGGCTGAACGGGAACGCGCTTCATGAATGGGGTGGAGGAAACCGGCCCGCCGCTCTCGGAGGTCGCGACGTGGTGTCGATCGGGGACTCCTTCGGGGAATCGTTCACCTATTACCAGAGCTTCAATCCGCTCATCGGTCAGCGGCAGCAAAAGGTTGGCATGCTCAAGCGCGTGGTGGCGCAGGGCGTGCCTGTGCTGGTCGGGTCCGGTTACTACGTGACGCCGGAACGATCGGAGGCACGCGGGGATTGCTCCGACAACATCATCACGGCCGCCGCAGTTCGAACGCGGAGAGACATCCGGGCATTGGTGAATTGCGCGGCGGAGTATATAGCGGCTAATGGCCCGGAGGAAGCGTACCGGTCATTTCACGAAGACCAGCGGTGGGATGATCGGGCGCACTACGTCTGGGTGCGGTTGCTCGAGCAGGCAGGGGAAAGATCACGGCTTGTTGCGTACCCGCCGGACCGGAGCCGCGAGGGGATTCCTGGAGCGTCAATCCATGAGGTCTCGGAGAGTCTGTTTGCCGACACCTTACGGGAGGTGCACCGCATCGCCGAAGCCGTTGGCGCGGGCTGGATTCATCACAACTTCATCAATCGCGAAACCGGTACGGTCGAGCCGAAGAGTTCGTACATCATCGAGACCGAGTGGAACGGGCAGCGCGCGGTCGTGGGTGCTGGAATGTTGGAGCAGGACCTGCCGGGCACATGCCATCGGGAGCAGGTGAATGCGGCCTCTCTCGAGGCCAACCCGAGCGAATCGAGCCTGCAAGAGTTCGTGCGCTGCGCCGCCGCCCAGGCGGAGACCTTGGGATTCTTCGCGGGGCCGGTCTACCGCAGCGATTCGCGCTGGTACAGCGGACCGATCCAAGTCATTGGAGTCAACGCAGCCACGAGAGAGGTCGAATTCAGCGGAACGCAATACGATCGTTCGTTTACGGAGTTCGTCGACGATGCGTTCGCCGGACGAGATGTCATTGCAATCGTTGAGACTTTCGGAGAGGCGTACTGGTACTACCTGCAGCCCGATCAGACTTCAGGCAGGATGGTGCCGCAGGTTGCTTTCGTGAAGCGTGTCTTGGTGCAAGGAGTGCCTTTGCTGATTGGCTCGGCCTATCAACTTCAATCCTTGTCCAACGCCCCCTAGGGTGACCGCTGTTGCTCGCCTGCCCGTCCTCGAGGCTCCCTGGCATCACCTCGGTATCCCCAAGGCCCGCTGCTTCCGGCATCTCCAGGTCGACGCCCGGCGCGGCCTGCTCGCCCGCTTCACCATCCGCACGAATGCGCCCATCTCGGATGTGCACTGTTGCGGATCGTTGGGGAAGCTACTAGGAGGTAGACACTTGGGAGTGCGGCAGGTGGCGGTGCCAGAAGGGTTCTGGTCGAAGGCCGCCTCGAGTTCGGCAGTCGAAGGAAGCACATGCAGACCAAACAACTACCCGAGGATTACGACACGCTGGCGCCGGATGGTTCGGAAATCCGCATTCTTGCAGCGACCGGAGGGGGGAGCATGGTGCACTGCTCGCTGCCTCCCGGGCAGACCTCGCTGGCAGTGGCTCATAGGACGGTGGAAGAGGTTTGGTATTTTCTCACCGGCCGAGGGGAAGTTTGGCGCAAGCTCGGCGAGCGGGAGGAGGTCGTCGAGGTTTCTCCCGGCGCTTCCCTCTCAATTCCCCTTGGCGCTCACTTCCAGTTCCGGAACACAGGGGATACACCATTGCGGTTCGTGCTAACTACGATTCCGCCTTGGCCCGGCACTGAAGAAGCCTACCGTGTTCCTGGCTATTGGCCGACGAAACCGGATTGATTCGCCGGGGAGCCTTCGTGGGTGAGAACATGACCCTCCTGAAGCGCTCTCTGGCGCATTGAGTGGGCTCACCGCCACTCAACATCGCGAAGTGCGCGACCTGTTCGACCACTTGGCCTGAAGCAATCCAAACGGCCCCGAGATGAGCAACCTCAACGTTGGTGAAATCAACAGGACCTTCGGCGAGTCCGCAACACCTTTGGACTCAAAGCTTGAATGCTGAACGATGTCAATCGCGGGGCGGCTTTGGTACCCTTCAAGCCTTGCTGCCGGCGGCTGGCAGACTCCAGAACGCGTAGGAGGCAAATCGATGAATCATCTGCATCGGCTGTTCCGCAATGCGATCCTCCTTGCCGCAGCCCTCGCAACAACAGCTGCCGCACGGGATGGCGGCCAGCATCCGAACATCGTGATCATCCTCTCAGACGACCTCGGTTTCGGCAGTTTGAACAGCTATGGAGCCGACGAGCGGCATATTCGGACGCCGAACATCGACCGTCTGGCTAGGGAGGGGCGACACTTCACCGACGCCAACGCACCGTCGTCGGTCTGTACGCCGACGCGCTATGGTCTGCTCACAGGCCGCTACTGCTGGCGCACGTCGTTGCGGCACGGTGTCCTGGGCATCACGTCACCATTGCACGTCGAGACCAGTCGACTGACAATCGCGTCGCTGCTCAAGTCGGTTGGATTTCGCACGGCGGCGATCGGGAAATGGCACCTCGGCTACGGGACCGGTCGGACTGACTACACGAAGTCACTCGATCCCGGCCCGCTGGACGTCGGCTTCGACTACCACTTCGGCGTGCCGCAGAACCACGGTGATGCGACTGGCATCTACGTACGCAACCGGAAAGCCGTTGGTCTGCGTTCCAGCCATGTCAAACCGTTCGGAGAGACACCCTATGGCCGGCAGTTCCTGGGGTTTGACGCACCGCACCGGGTGGACGAGAACGTGATGCGCGAGTTGACGACCGAAGCCGTGGATTGGCTTCGAACGCAGGACCCGGGGACGCCGTTCTTTCTTTACTTCGCTCCGGTAGCCATCCATTTCCCATACACTCCCTCGGAAGATTCGAAGGGCACGAGCGGCGTCGGAGTATACGGCGACTGGGTCCATGAATTGGACCTCTCCGTGGGACGTATCATCCACGCCCTGGACGAACTCCGTCTTGCCGACGATACGTTGCTGATCTTCACGAGCGACAATGGCGGCGTTCTGCTCACCGAGGGTGACCGCCCGGAAGCAGCGGCTTACAGGGCGGGCCTGCATGTGAACGGCGAGTGGCGTGGCCGCAAGCACAGCATCTATGAAGGCGGCTTTCGCGTGCCGTTCATCGTTCGGTGGCCGGGCAAGGTCCCGCCCAGAACGGCCAGCATGGAAACCATCAGCCTGGTTGACATCTTCGCCACGGTAGCGGCGGTGGTTGGCGAATCGCTCCCGCCGGCGGAAGAAGCCGCCGGGGACAGTTTCAATGTCTTGCCTGCCTTCCTTGGCCAGTCCTCTCCTGAACCGCTCCGTCCTTCCATGATTGTCCATAGCGTCGACGGTAATTTCGCAATCCGCGAGGAGCGCTGGAAGTACGTCGAAGGCAAAGCGAGTCCTACGGGCAGGCGCGTATCGCGTCCGGACGAACTCGGCCCGCAACTCTACAATCTTCTTGACGACTCAGGCGAGCGAGAGAACCAAGTGGGCGCCCATCCGAGCATCGCGGAGCGCCTCGCCGGCTTGCTGGAGACGTATCGGAGGCAGGGATATTCGCGCTGAAGGCGATACGAAAATAGTCCGGCCCGAGACGCCGGACAGATCCCGTCTTGTTTGGGTCATCGGACCTCAGACTGGCCTCGCCGGGGCGGCGTCCGGCGGCAAGGCCGCGCCAACCTGAACGGTCCACTTGCTGAACCCTGAGAATGTATATTGTAGGCCGACTTCGCGCGGTCGTGGGTGTGTGCCCGGGATCGTCGCGTGGCTCGGAGGTGAACTAATGGCGGACAGCAGCAACCCCTGCCGCAGAATCTTTCTTGCCCTTTCCTGGTCGGCCCTTGCAGCCATCCTCGGTTTGCAGGTCGAGCCGGCATTGTCTCAGGTCCTTGAAGGCGGTTCCGCCGGGACCCGTCCCGAGGCCGCCCAGAAGCTGGGCGGCGGCCCGATCCGGCCCCCGCAGTTCCACGAAATGGCTCAGGGGCAGTCACCCAATAGCCTGTTCATCACCTGCTCGGACTCACGCCTGATTCCGAGCCTGATTACAAGGAGCGGGATCGGCGAAGTGTTTGTCATTCGAAACGCGGGTAATATCGTGCCGCCGTATGACCTGCGTCCCGAGGGAGTGACTGCCACCATCGAGTACGCCGTCGCGGTACTCGAGGTGCCGAAAATCATCGTCTGCGGTCATACGCAATGCGGTGCGATGAAGGCCGCCTTGGACCCAACGGGCCTTGATACGGTTCCGAATGTCGCGAATTGGATCAAGTTCGTCGAGCCCGCGAGATTGGCGGTTGACGAGCTGCACCCGAGTCTTGGGCCCGAAGCGCGCTGGCTTGAGCTTGTCAAGCAGAACGTCCGTCAGCAGCTCACGAACCTGAAGACGCATCCTTGGGTCGCGGCTCGCACGGCCACGGGGCGTCTGCGGCTCGAAGGCTGGGTGTACTGGCTCGAGAACAGGCGTGTGGTGCACCTTTCACTGCCATAGGGGAACTACCTGCACTGTCCCTCCCGGGGAGGCACTCCAAATGCCGACGCACCCGTCCGATTCCCCTGACTCGTCACCCCGGACTGCAGGACCGTTCACGGCATCTGTCCCGATAGCGAACGGTTCAGCGATACAACATCTGTCACATCGAGTACGGGGCATCGAGTCCAAACACGACCAGCGCACTGTCCGGAAGCCTAGATGCGATCACAGACCTTCCGAGCTGATGGCCTGGCCCCAGTTCGATAGCAAAACCCGCATGTGATCAATGAGTATGGGGTCGAAGGAAAGTGCTCACCGCCGTTCAAATCCGATCGGCCGGCCCTCATCGGAGACTGGCGACGGACTGTCTCGAGAGGATTCCGTGTGCTGTAGGATCTTGGGTGACTTCGGGCGCAGGTGTGTGGGTGATGCCCCACCAGTGAGGCCGTTCACACAACCCCGCCCGGCGGGGTCCCGCGGGCGGTGCCTGTCGAGATGATCCGGTTCGCCTCCATTGTATTGCTGGTTCCACTGGCGGCCGCCGCTCAGGAACCGGAGGTGGCGATCGCCCGCCGGGAGTTCGCGGAACTCCTGAAGACCTCCGCAGACGCTCCGCCGGTTTCGCCGACAGTGCACGGCAGGGTCACCGATCAGGCGCTCGTGATCGACGACCTGACGTGGGACTCAAGTGACAACGAGACCGTGCCGGCGTACCTGATTCGGCCCGCGGAGGCTTCTGGACGGTTGCCGACAGTTGTCTGCCTGCACGGTTCCAGCGGCAGCCGGGAATCGATGGCGACGCAAGAATTCGGGCCCGGCCAGTGGACACGACCGGGGCGCGACAGTCCCCATACCAGAATGTTGGGCTGGGCCCGTGAACTGGCGCGGCGGGGCTTCATCGCGTTGGCCATCACCCAGCGTGGCCTCGACCGGCGGGAACCCCCGATCAACGTGCAGGCCAACGCCATGCTTGTGCAGGGCCGCACCGCCATGGGGGAGATCCTGTACGAGATTCGCCAGGGGCTGACATTCCTGAAAGCCCGAAACGATGTGGGTAAGATCGGCGTCACTGGGATGTCGTTCGGCGGAATCACCTCGTTCTACACGTGGCTCCTGGACGATCGAGTCGCGGCCGCCGCTCCCATCTGCGGTGGAGTCGGGTCTCTGGAGTCATTCATCCGCCTCGGACCGCTCTCCTACCACGGCACGTATTGGTGGGTCCCGGGCATGCTCCAGCGAGGTGATCACGGGGACTTCGCCTCGGCAATGGCTCCGAAGCCCCTGATGATCTGGGCTCCGACTTCGGACGTCGGAATGCCACGGGAGGGAGTGGACCGATTCCGCGAACGAGTCGAGCCTGCCTATTCCCAAGCCGGTGCCGAGCGGGCCTTGCGGATCCACCAGCCGCGCGGCGAGCACAGTTTCACGATGGAAGCGTTTGAGGCGATGGTATCGTTCTTCGATGAGTTCCTGCGGTAGACGCGTCGTCGATCACACTCGCTGGTCTCCGGCGTTGCAGACAGGCGCCGCGCCGTTCGATGTGCTTTTCAAGCGTCGGCAGCCGTTCGTTCCGGCCTCGGATGACGGTGTCTTTGCCCGGCCATCCCAGGCGACTGCACCGACAAGCCTAGACATGTGCTGCATGATGGCAGCTGGGCCCTGCAGATTCTGCGGTTTGGTTCCCCAGGTCGTGGGAACCGCAACCGCCTATTGCTCCAGCGTCACTTCGAAGACATAGGCGTACCTGTCGCTGCCCAATGCGGGTCTGCGGATGACCAGTGCGTCAGGCCCCTGCGACCATTCGAGGTCTGCGTCGTGGCCGAGCAAGCGAACCTTGGAAACGGCGTGACCATCGAGGTGCTCTGAGTCGGCCCTCAGCGACTCGATCGTCCACTCGCTGTCGGCGAGACCGAGGGCAGTCGCATAGAGCGTTTCGCCTTTGGTAGTGAAGCGAATGTCCTCAGGACCCATCGGCCTGTTGCGCTCTTCGCTGAGGTGTCCTTCGACCGTCTCAGTCGGTCCCTCGCCATAGATCTTCCAGGGGCGCGAGCCGTAGATGGCTTCGCCATTGATCTCGAGCCATCCGCCGATCTTCCGGAGGATCTCGGCTTCTCTCTCGGGAATCGTCCCGTCGGCCCTGGGACCGATGTTCAGCAGGAGGCAGCCATTCTTCGAGACGATGTCGACGAATTCGGTGAGGATCAGCCGCACATCCTTGTAACGGTGATTCGTCACGTAGCCCCAGGAAGTGAAACCCACCGAAGTGTCGGTCTGCCAGTACAGGTCGCGCATGCCGGCAAGCCGCGCGCGCTCCAAGTCGAGCACGCCGACGTTCTCCGGCATGGCTTCGAACTTGTAGTTGACGACGCCCGTCTTGCCCCAGGCCCGGGCTCGGTTGTAGTAGTAGGCCATGAAGCGCTTCAGGTGGGGCGCGAAGGGGTTTTCTTGCCAGGTTGTGACCTTCTGCCTCGGGCCGATACCGAAATCGAACCAGATCAGGTCGGCCTTGAACTTCTCCGCCATTTCGGCCGTTCGGGCCAGCCAGTCGTCGCGGAACGCCTCGCTCTGCGGGAACCAATCCAGGTTCTGGCCCGAGGTGAACTCAAGATCCTCGCGAGGCTCCCCGTATAGCCCGAGGCCCTCCTCGTCAACGGTGTCATAGGATTCGTCGCGAGCATAGTAGCCATGGTTGAAAGCGCGATGGCTGCTGACGCCGAACTTCATCCCGCGAGCACGCACCGCGCGTTCCAGAGCGGCGATGACGTCGCGTTTGGGCCCCATCTCGGAGGCGTCCCATTGGGTGTGGCTCGAGGCGTAGAGCGGAAAGCCGTCATGATGCTCGCCGACGGGCACGACGTATCGCGCCCCGGCCTCCTCGAACAGTGCCGCCCAGGCTTCCGGGTCGTACTTCTCGGCCTTAAACATGGGAATGAAGTCCTTGTAGCCAAAGGTCTTCTGAGGGCCCCAGGTGGCCAAGTGATGCTCGAACACGTTGACGTTGCGACGCCTGTCGATCTCGTTGAGGTACATGCGCCGCGGATACCACTCGTTGCCGAACGCGGGGACTGCGTATACACCCCAGTGGATGAAGATGCCTAGCTTGGCGTCTCGGTACCAGTCCGCGACCCCGTTTCCGGCCAACGAGTCCCAGTCGGCCGTGAACGGGCCGGCGGCAAGCGTCTCGTCGATCTTCGCGAGGTCGTCGTCGACCTCGCCGGTGAAAACGATCTCGGCGGAGGCAGCCTCTTCCACCGTGGGCTGTGATCCGCACCCGACCCACGCGCCAAAGACGATAACGCTAGACAGAGCGCAAGAGCTTGTTCTCAACATTCACCGCCTATCTGACCCCAGGATTCATTGTCTCGCAGGCTGGCAAGGTCTTGTGCGGACAATGCGTGGTGCCGACGCGGGAGCACAGTGCCGCGGCATCGGAACATTCCACAGTGGCTGTTGTCGTTTCCCGCTCCTCTCGGTTGTGGATCGGTTGAGCGGGCCGCGGCCTCATCAGTGCAGACAGTGTGATTGCTCAGGAGGCTGATCGATCATGAAACCGTCGCACTGGGAAATGCAGGAGTCGCCCTTGATCGGCGCGCCATCGCTGAGTGCTACCATATACACATGAAACGTACAAATCTTGTGCTTGATGAGCAATTGCTGGAAGAAGCGGTTCGCGTGCTCGGTGCAAAGACCTACTCCGCGACTGTCAACCTGGCACTGAAGGAAGCGCTGCGCATGAAGAGGATTCAGGGCTTGGCGGATCACATCGGAAGGGTCGAGTGGCTCGGAAATCTCTCTGAAATGCGGTCAGACTCCGATCGACAACTCGCACGGGACCGGTAGATGGTTCTCGTCGATACGTCGGTTTGGATAGAACTGTTCGCCGGCCGAGCCACCGCCTCCCGCGAGGATTTCCTGACCATGGCGACTTGTGGTCCAGTGATACAAGAAGTCCTTCAAGGCCTGCGGCCCGGTCGCCAAGCACAACAGATCCGATGGCAACTCCTCGGCCTTCCACGGTTGGGCGATCCGGTTGCGGTCGACCTCTTCCTTGAGGCTGCTGACCTGTACGCTTCAGCCAGGCGGCGGGGACTCAGGATCCGCTCGTCGGTGGACTGCCTGATCGCATCGGTCGCGATCAGGCACAAGACACCCCTGTGGCACTTCGACCGTGACTTTGACCGGATCGCCACGTTCTCACCGCTTGAGATTTGGAGCCCCGCTGGGGGCATCGGGACTGGTTAGGACCAGTGCCAGAGCAAGCTGGTCTCGCGCTCCGCGGGGCTTGGTAGCCGCCGGGCGGGGCCCGATCGCAGTCGGAAGCGAATCTGGGGAACACATCCGATTGCACGAGTAGCGGGATGGCCACAGCCCGAAGCCCGGAACGGCACCTGTCGCTTCGCAGGGATCCTGCTGGGAATGTCGAATTTTCCGAGAAAACACTAGTACCGCCGGTTACGAGAGATGCAAATCCAAAGTCTGGGCTTGAAACGGCATGGTCTCGTACCGTGCCAGTCAATTCCGCTGAGGGAGAGAGCGCTAGTCCAAGAATCGGAACAGGTGAATCGCTCCCGGAGCAGGGCGCATCTGCCGATGCATGCCCGGACTTGTTCTGTATTCGTAATAAAATATGGGATAGTCCTTACAATTGTATGCATGCAGTTGGCGTCCCTGTGCCACACGTTGAATCCGAGGCTGTGAACCAATGCCTCCAATCCCCGGGCACGCGAGCCACCCTTGCCGATTCCGCGGGCTCGTTCTGCGGGAACGCTGGGCAGGGCAAAGAGATGATGCCTGAACGCCGCCAGCTGCCGAAAGTCCTCGAAGCAACCGCGGCTCGCAGCTTGGGCCGCGGGTCGAGATTCTTTAGTCCGATGGCTTGGCTGTGCCTGGCACTGGCGGGCCCGCTGCATGCAAGTTCGGGAAATCTGGATGATCTGATCGACAAGTACGAGAGCCTGTTGCTCTTCAAGTCCACGGACTACACGAGTTCCGACGCTGCCAAGACAGCGTTCGAGGACAGTTTATTGACGAGCTTCCAAAGGGCGGTTCGCGACGCCGGCTCGTTTCCGTTCGAGCGCCGGGGCGAGCTCGCCTACTTCGTCTCGGAATTGGGCGGAGATACGGAGGAGACGGACGAGGAGCGGGAGACCCGCGAAGACGCGAACAGTGACTTCCACAGCCTGTTCAACGGGGTCCTCCCGAGACTGGCGTTCGCGTACCACACCCCCGGAACCGCCGACGAGACAAACCCGTACTACCAGAACGCATCTGTCTTGCAGCTTTGCCTCTCGATTCTTGACTACAGCTACAGTCGCGGGCTCACCGAGGATGCGTGGCTTCCCGATCACGCGGGCAATGCGAGTTCGGAGGCCCTCTCGCAGGGCCTGGTCCGAACTTCCGGAGATTTTTCCGAGGTGTCCCTGCGATTGGGCGGATACATCCAGGGTGTCTTCCTGATGCGCGATGCTCTCGCCGATGCCAACCTGCTGGCGAAGTACCGAGCGGTCGTCCGCAATCTGGTGGTCAATCACGGCACGATGTACAGGGCGTTCTTCCAGGTCGCTCGGGAGGAAGCGGCTGTCACCTACTCCGATCCCATGGATATCGAGCGCCAGTATCATCTCAACGCGGATGGCGTCCGGCTATTCGGTGACTATTTCTGGCCGTACTATCTTCTGATTGACGATGCCGCCGAGCGGAGCAGGATGGCTGCCATCTTGTACCACGTCATCGACACGAATATCGCGATCAAGCCGGGCGTCTTCGGGACGATCAAGCCGGACGGCACGGGGTTTCACCACGGCACAGCCTACGTCGGCGCCTACAGCCCGTTCGCCCTCGAAGCCTTCGCCCGCTTGCTCTACCTGTTGAAGGGGACCACGTTCTACCGGACCGAGAACGTCGACGCGCTCAAGCTGGCGCTCGACAGCTACCGTGTGATGGTGCAGAAATACTCGCCCTCCGCCGCGCTTCGAGGGCGCCTGATCCGAGGCAGCGGAGAGGGCATTTCCAGCGCGATTTCCAAGGCCATGGCATTTCTGGCGCACGCCGATGGCATGGATGACCTGGAAATGAAGGCCCGATTCGGGGAATTCTTCGACGAGGACTACTTCTTCTCCGACGAACGCCAGAACTCCTTCCACGAGGGCCAGCGCGGCCTTCCGATCCGGGGTCTCGGCATCTATCGCCTGATCAAGGACCTGCAGAACCAGAACATCGCTGCGGCCGAGCCGCCGTCGGGCACCTGGATCAAGCCCTACGCCGCGGCGGGATTCTTCCGGCGCGGGGACTGGCTCGTGACCGCAAAGGGCTTCAGCCAGTACTTCTGGGACTACGAAGGACCGCTGCCTACGCGCGAGAACAACTTCGGCCAGAACTGGGCCTACGGTTCACTGACGGTCTTCAGCGCGGGGGACCCCGTCAGCGAGTCAGGGTCCGGGTACGCCCTGTTCACCGGCTGGGACTGGTACCACGTTCCAGGCACCACCGCGAGCCACTATCCCATTGAGCGGCGGAGGGCAGCGGACGTGCGCGAGTCGCGTAGCGAGCAAGGTATCGTCCAGCGGAACACGCACCGGAACTACAACACAAAGACCTTCGTGGGTGGAGTCAGCCTGGGTGATAACGGTTTCTTCGTGCAGGACCTGGAGGCCGTCCCGTTTACCGCTCCGACAGACCTGCGGGCCCGGAAGAGCTATTTCTTTGTCGGCGATCAAGTCCTGGCATTGGGGAGTCACATCTCGGGAGGCACGGAAACGGACGAGACACACACCACGCTCTTCCAGACTTACCTCGCGGACGTGAACTCCGCCACGCAGGTCAACGGGGAGCAGCTGACCGGCCTGGACACCTCGCAGGAGTATGCGCCAGGTACGACGGTGAAGATGACCGATGGTGTCGGAAACAGCTATTTCTTGGCGACCAGCACCACAACACTCGAAGTGTCCCGAAAGCTCCAGGAGAGCATGACAGAAGACTATGAAACGACCGAGGGGGCCTATGCCAAGGCTTATCTCAATCACGGGATCAAGCCCGACGGCGACAGCTACCAGTACGTGGTGATCCCGGCCGACACAGATGCCACGAAGCTGGATTCGTTGGCATCGGACCCCTCCGCCTATTACCAGGTGCTGGACGACTCCGGGATCCACCTGGTGAGCTTTCCGCAGCAAAGCATCAAGGCTTACGCCTTCTATGAACTGGCGGACACACCGGAAGACGAATTGGTGCGAATCGTGAACCAACCGGCGGTGGTGATTATCCAAGAGCAGCAAGACGATGGAACCGAGACCCAACCGCAGACGGAAGGCGGGACAGGAAGCGAGGATGAGGCAGAAGAACCGAATCCTGTGCGGCTCGCTGCGAGCGTCCCGGACATCGGATGGCAGTTCGACGACGACATCATCACTCGCGGTCTGGGCTATGCCTCCAACCATTTCGCCTTCCAGGAGGCCAAGGAGCACACGCTGAGACTCACGCTTCGCGGGACGTGGTGCCCGGACGAGGCAACCGCGCCAATCGGAACTGAGTCCATTTCCCTTTTTGGAGAGACGCTGCTGCAGCTGCAGTGCCGGGACGGAATGAGTTCCGAGGTGCTGCTTCGTCCGTGCGGGACAACAGAGGCAGAGACCGAGGATGCTCCCGATCCAACCTAGCAATTTCGCAGCGACTCGCCCCGGAGCGACGCGGTCGGTCGGTGCGTTACCGATGGGGCTTGAGTGCGTCTGTCCCAAGATCCGCTGGACGGTCACCGGCGAAACGCTCGGCGCTCGGTCCTGACTTCCCGGGTGACAGTCCCATCCATTCGTGCAAGTAGGCTAGGAATCAACGGTGCCGCACAGTGAATCCGAAGACGTGAACCAATCCTTCGAATTGGTTTGTGCGGAGGCCGGGTCCGCGCATCCGGCGGGTCGCGAAAATGTAAGCCTCGAGCGCAACAGAGCAACGCTTCCAGAATGCCAACAAATCCCGGATGCCGGACTGCCGTCCGGGGCTCGCCCGGCAAGCCGAAAGTTGACGTCCCGGAAGTGCGTCGCCTGCCTTTGCTTGGCCCTGGCCAGCCCGCTCTTCGCAAATTCAGGGAACTTGGAGGACTTGGCCTCGAAGTACGAAAACCTGTTGCTGTTCCAGTCCAGCGACTACGAGAGCTCCGCAGCCGCCAAGGCAGAGTTCGAAGACGTTCTCCTGCCCCTGTTTCGAAGAGCGGTGCGCAACGCAGGCGAGTTCTCTTATGACCGCCGGGGAGAACTCGCCTACTTCGTCTCGAGCCTGGACACCGAGGAAGAGGAGACGGCCGAGCAGAGAGAGGCTCGAGAGGAAGCCAACAGTGACTTCCACCAACTGTTCAACCTGATCCTGCCGAGACTGGTGTACGCGTACCTCACGCCCGGAACGGACGACGAGGCGAATCCTTACTACCGCAATGCAAGTGTGTTCCAGACTTGCCTCTCGATTCTCGACTACAGCTACAGCCGCGGGCTTACGGAAAATGCATGGCTCCCCGATCATGCCGGGAACGCAAGCTCGAATGCTCTCGAAGCGGGACTGGTTCGAACTTCCGGCGACTTTTCCGAGGTGTCGTTGCGGTTGGGCGGCTACATCCAGGCAGTCTTCCTTCTGCGCGATGCTCTCGACCAATTCGGGTTGCTCGCAAAGTACCGAGCGGTGGCCCGCAATCTGGTGGTGAATCACGGCACGATGCACGGGGCATTCTTCCAGGTCGCGCGGGAGGAGGCCGGGATCACCTACGACGATCCTTTTCCGATCGAGCAGCAGTATCATCTCAATGCCGATGGCGCACGGCTCTTCGCTGACTATTTCTGGCCGTACTATCTGCTGATCGACAGTGTCGCCGAGCGGAGCAGGATGGCCGCCATCTTGTACCAGGTGATCGACAGGAACATCGCGATCACGCCCGGCATCCAGGGAACCATTAAGGCGGACGGCACCGGGTTTCACCACGGGACCGCGTATGTCGGCGCGTACAGCCCATTTGCTCTGGAAGCGTTTGCCCGGTTGCTCTACCTCCTGAAGGGAACGACGTTCTATCGGGGCGAGAACGTCGACGCCGTCAAGCTAGGGCTCGATGCATATCGGGTGATGGTCCAAGAATATTCCCCCTCCGCCGCGCTTCGAGGGCGCCTGATCAGTAGTGACGGGGAGGGCATATCCGGGGCGATTGCCAAGGCCATGCTGTTCCTCGCCCACTCGGAGGGGCTGGATGACATGGACATGAAGGCCCGTTTTGGGGAATTCTTCGACGGGGACTACTTTTTCTCGGACGATCGGCGGAAGCGCTTCCACGAAGGGGCGCGCGGGATTGATATCCACGGTCTCGGGATTTACCGCCTGATCGCGGACCTGCAGGACCAGAACATCGCCGCTGCCGATGCCCCATCAGGCGTTTGGATCAAGCCCTACGCCGCGGCGGGCTTCTTCCGGCGCGGGAACTGGCTGGTGACGGCAAAGGGCTTCAGCCAGTATTTCTGGGACTACGAGGGCGAGTTGAACACACGCGAGAACAGCTTCGGTCAGAACTGGGCATACGGATCTCTGATGGTGTTCAGCGCGGGAACTCCCGTCAGCGAACAAGGATCCGGATACGCTCTCTCGACCGGTTGGGACTGGTACCACGTGCCGGGGACGACTGCGACTCACTATTCCATCGAGCAGCGGAGGGAGTCGCAACTCCGCGCATCGCGCAGGGAGCAAGAGATTGAGCAGCGTGACACGCACCGGAACTACAACACAAGCACCTTTGTGGGCGGAGTGAGCCTGGGAAACCACGGATTCTTCGTTCAAGACCTGGAAGGCGTCCCATTCACTGCACCGACCGATCTGCGAGGCCGGAAGAGCTATTTCTTTGTCGGCGATCAGGTGCTGGCACTGGGGACCCACATCGCGGGAGGAACGCAAACGGACGAAACGCACACCACGCTCTTTCAGACCTACCTCCAGGAATCCACTTCAGCAACGGAGGTCAATGGCCAGGAGCTGACCGGCCTGGACACTTCGCTTGAGTATCCGGCGGGTTCCGCAGTGAAGATGACCGATAGTGTTGGAAACAGCTACTACCTGGCGGCCAGCACAGCGAAACTGATGGTTTCAAGGAGACTTCAGCAGAGCATGACGGAAGACTACGATTCCTCCGAGGGGGCTTACGCCACGGCCTATCTCGATCACGGCATCAAGCCCGATGGCGACAGCTACCAGTACGTGGTCATCCCGGCCGACGCGGACGCCACCAGGTTGAATGAGCTGGCGTCCGACCCGTCAGCCTACTACGAGGTGCTGAACAGCAGTTCGATGCACCTCGTGCATTTCCCCGAGCAACGCATGACCGCCTACGCGTTCTACGAGGTGGTGGAGACGCCCGAGGACGAACTGATACGAACCGTCAATCAGCCCGCTGCGGTGATCGTCCGAGAACTGGAAGACGAGGGGGCAGAAACCCAGCCAGAGACGGAAGAAGCGACCGGAAACCAGGATCAGGAAGAAACCCTGAACTCTGTCCGGCTGGCTGCGAGCGTCCCGGACATTGGATGGCAGTTCGAAGACGCTATTGTCTCTCGGGGCCTAGCCTATACCAGGCGGCATTTCGCTCACCAGCGCGCGATGGAGCATACGCTGAGGCTGACGTTGCGAGGGACATGGTGTCCGGACGAGGCGACCGCGCCCATCGGAACCGAGTCAGTCGCCCTCTTCGGCGAGACGCTGCTTCAGCTGCAATGCCGTGACGGACTCAACACCGAGGTACTCCTCGAACCGTGCGGAGTGTCCGAGCCGGAGCCTCAAGAAGTGCCGGCCACAACACCGTAGCCGGATCCCTGCGAATCACCTGGGAATGGTGCCTCGCTCCATTTCGTGACAGGGGCGCAGTTCCTTGCAAGCGTCTGGCTGACCCTCCGATAGAGGCCGTTCGGCTCATCGTTGGAACTCATGCCTACACGAAAGCCTCGCCAGCCTGCTACCGCCGCCTGGTCGACGGCTGGACGCGGCCCAAAAAGCGGTCGGCTTCCGCCGCCCAACACATCACTCTGCAGCGTACGACGCTCTTGCTCTCTCGAAATGGCGGACTACGCTTTCAAATTATTTGTCGCGGCATCCGGGATTGCAGAAACCGACGACGCGACCGTCATACTCGGTGAGAGAATCGGCCTGTACGGGCTTGCCGGACCAGGGGCGGGTCTCATTGATACATTCGGCAATGTCGAGAGTACGCATCGCGCCTTCCTTTGTTTCGCAACTGCAACCCCGCGCAGGAGAGCCCTGCCGGATTCGCCTCTGAGTTGAGTCGGTATTCAGCCGGCAATCGGCGGTAGCTACACCGCTCCTTTTCGCCGGGTGCACTGGCCATTGCAGCTCGTTCGCGATTGGCGGTCGAGCATCCGGGAACGAAACTCGCAATCAGGGCACTAGTTTGAGGGGGCGACCGTGATTGGATCGTAGCCCGAGCCAACCAGCAGTCGGACCCCCCGCACCTGTACCACCTTGACATACGCGGTCTTGGGCTCGACCTCACCCGTCGCCGGATTGGTGAAGTTGTAGTACCAGAAACCGCCTCCGAAATCCGCGGCGGCCGCAATCGCGTCCCGCCCGTCGAACAACAGTTCCGGGATCCGTCCGGAAGTGGCAAAGCTGCTCTCGCTGCCGCTGAACTCGACTACGCCTGTCTCCGCGTTTACCCCGAAGACGTAGATCGAGCCGTGCTTCCAGCGCGGGTCGCTCGACAACACCGGTGCCGCGAAGTACCCCGACCTCTCCACCATCAGCGCCGCGCAGTGCACGAATTCCTGCAGCCGCGTGTCGCTCGGGTCAGCCTCCAGGGCGGCCGCGTTGACTAGCCCCGCCTCGCACGTCCCTGGCAGGTCCGGCGAGTAGTACCCCGCCCCGATCGCCGCCCGGTCACCGTTCCAGTCGATCGTCTTCACGTACGAGCTCTTCGGCTGCTCAAGCCCCGTCGCCGGGTTGTTGAACGCGTAGTAGATCCAGCCCTCGTCCACCAGCTCCAGCAGCCGGTGCAGCTCGAAGAAATAGTCCGTCCCGAAACCGTCGATCGACGTCCCCCAGACCGACCCCTCCCGCGACGGGTCCGGCGGGAAGACGTATGTCAGCGAATCCTCACCGGACGGCTGCAAACTGTCCACGAAAACGTAGACCTGCCCCTGCTTCCAGCGCTCGTCCTCGTTGAACGCCCGCCGCGCCTCCGCCTCGCCGTGCTCCTGGGCGTATTCCGCCGCGCACTGCACAAACCCCTGCATCTCTTCCCGCGTGCGGATCGCTCCCGCCGTCACGTAGTGTTCGGAGCAACTCCCAGTCCCAGGTTCCCCTTCCAGTACGAAATAGCCTGCCCCGACCAGTAGCGGCACGCCCTGTGACACCACCCGCTTCAGCAAGCTCACCTTTGGCTGGCTCCTGCCCGCCAGCGGGTTGAACGATCGGTAATACATGAAGGCCTCCCCGAACGTGCCCCCCACGTCGACCATGTCCCGGCCCCCGAACTGGTCGTCGGGGCCGCCCCGGCCGCCCCACTCGTGCAGCGCCTGCCCGTTCACCCGTACCTGGCGCCCCGAGATTACCTGGTTGCCTTGCATGTCCAGTACGAACGCGTAGCTCGATCCGCTGCTCCAGCGCGGGTACGTCTCCAGCGCGTGCTTGGCCATGTACCCCTGCGATTCCACCACCTGCGCAGCGCAGCGCACGAACGTCTGCAGCGTTTCCGGACTCGGATCCGCTTCCAACACCGCCGCGCTCACTTCGTCGTCGTTGCACGTCGCCGGCAGATCCAGCTCATAGATTCCTGCCCCGATCACCGCCGGGTCCCCGTCCCAGTCAATCTCAATCACGTACGAGGCCTTCGGCACCTTGCCACCCGTCGCCGGGTTCGGGAACGAGTAGTAGAGCCAGCCCGAGTCGACCACCTGCATCATGCGGTAGGCCTCGTAGAAGAGGTCGGTGCCGAAATCGTCGATCGACTCGCCCCACACCTGGCCCTCCCGGGAGGGGTCGGGCGGGTAAACGTGTGTCATCGAGTTCTCCCCGGACTCCGCGATCCCGTCGACGAAGACATACGTGGGGCCCTGCTTCCAGCGGTCGTCCTCGTTGAATGCCCGGCGCGCCTCGGCCGTGCCGTGCTCGGCCAAGTACGCCGCCGCGCACTCGACGAACGCCCGGATGTCACCCTGCGTGTTGACGGCGCTGGCGACGATGCTGTGATCGGGGCAGCCTTGCGTCCAGATCGTACCGCTCTCTTCTTGGTATATTCCCGCTCCGACGATGGCCGTGTTCTCGAACTCTCCCAAAGTGGGGTGCTCGTACTTGAAGGTATGTTCGCGGGCAAATGCCACCTTGGGAATGTCCGCGCTGTCGCTGTCGTCGTCGGGGTTGTCGAAGTGGTATTCGACGAAGGCGCCCGGAGGGTTCTCGGTCGCCGCGGCAATAATCTTGGGCAGAATCAGTTCTCCCGTGACCGCGTCCCTGAGCGTGTCTGTAGGGATCTGGAGTTCGAACCGGTTCGGGAATGCCCCGTGAAAGAGCGTGTACCCGGTCCGGTCCATGACGAAGAGGTAGACAGGTCCCGCCCTCCAGGGTCCGTTCTCGTCCCTCAATTCGCCCCTCAGTGCTGTGGACGCGTTAAAGGTTTCGGCCTGGAAAAGGTCGTCGAGGCGGCGGATCGCCCCGTTCACAAATGCCTTCAGCGTGGCACGGTCCACGACCTCGCTTGCCGTGGTGTGCGGGACATGATCCGATTCAACGACTTCCTCGATCAGGTGAGCCTCCTGCAGGTCGAGACCGGCCACCAGAACGAAAGGGCCATACAGTGCGGCATAGCCGCCGATTCCCGGCACGGGGCCACCGACAGCCGGATCGCTCACAGCACCCGCAAGGATGGCTCCGGCAACACCGGGATCGACGAGCCTACCTCCAAGTCCCATATCCGTCGCGTGAAAGGTCACTCGCATGTCGATCGGAGCCTGGGGATTGGTAAAAACTTCCGGGTTGACAGACATGGTGACCGGATAGATGCCGCCGGATCGCCAATCCTCCCCTTCCTGGCGCATCAGGCATGAGCCGTACGCGAGCTCGAACTGGGTGCTCCAGCCCGCCACGTAGTCCCGTGCCGCTACCGCGAAGCTCTGCAGATTCTCGGGCGTCGGATTCGCCGCCACCTCACCAGCCGTTACGTGGGGGCTTGAGAGATGATTCTCGGCAAGGCCTTCCGGGACCGGACAGGTCGCAGGCCCGCCCTCGCTCGGATGGTTAGCCACGGCGGATGTGGCGAACAGCAACAGGCCGAACAGTCCCGATACAAGCCGCCGGGGCGGCCGGGCATTGGAGTGTTTGGCGCGGAAGAAGTTGGACATGATATCGTTCCCTTGGCAGGCAATTATAGCTGTAGTGATCCCGGAAGCTGAACGGCTAGCCAAGTACTGTTAACTTCGCGTCGGTCGCCGGGAATCGATCAGTGGAATCCATGTATCGAGGCCACCGATTCCCGCCGATGATCATCGGTCATGCCGCTTGCCTTTCGGCGCGAGCCTGCGCAAGATCCAGGGGTTCCTCGTTCGTTACCTTGAGAACCGTGATTTGACACTGGGAAGTGCCCAGCGCTAGGACCCAGGCGGTCATGCCATCTTGAATCGGATGGGCAAGATGTCGGCGACGATTCACGACGAAGGGGCCAGGCCCGGTAGCTGCGAAATGAGGTGGTTAACAGTTTGCTCGCCAATTCCGGATTCATGGAAAAACGGGCTGCACGGGCGATGCGAAATCCTGTCGTGGTCGACGATCATTCGAGATCGGATAGGTTGGCGCAGGCCACGATCCGGCGAGTCGAATGCGGTGGACAACCTGGGCGCATACCAGGTTGTCCATGCCTTTACGGGGACTTGACGTTGTAGGCGTAGAGACGGTCTTGGTCGCGCAGGTACAGCGTGCCGTCCGCGATGACCGGAAGCGTCCAGGTCGGGTAGGCACCAACAGTGCCAATCTCGAAGCGCGAGATTTCTCGGTACTCACCGGGATCGGGTTCCACGAGACCGACCACGCCGTCATCGGAAAGGATATAGAGCCGGCCGTCCGCAAGGATCATCTGCCCCTTCCCGACGGAACGATCCTGCCATGTCACCTCGCCCGTCTCGAAATTCATCGCGGTGAGAATCCGGCCGGAGAATCCATACAGGTGGTCATCAAGCAGCACCGAGCTGCTGTAGTGGTTCTTCATGTCCTGACTGAAGTAGACCTCGGAAGCGGTCGTGGAGCCGCCAGCGCTTTCCAGTCGAAGCAGTGCGCAGCCTGTGCCGTAGGCGGAGGAGAAGAAGACCAGGTTGTCGCGCACAACCGGTGTGGCGACGTTGGCTGTCTTGTTGCTCACGGGGGTGTAACGCCAGAGCAGTTCGCCGTTCTTGGCCAGAACGCCGACCGCTGCTTCCCCCGTGAAGACAACATACTGGCGCACTCCGCCAATGTCGGCAGCGACGGCGGAGGAATAGCCGGCCTCGTCGCTTTGCGTCTTCCACAATTCCTTGCCCGTCGCCTTGTCCAGCGCGACGATGGAGGCACCGGGACCTCCGGCGTTGACGATGAGCTGGTCCCCATCGATCAGGGGGGACTCGCTCATGCCCCAGTTGATGTTCCTGCCCCGATATGTCTTGAGCAGGTGTCTCTCCCAGATCCTGGCGCCGGTTGCGGCATCCGCGCTGATGAGGTTTCCATCCCCGCCGAGCGCGTAGACCCGGCCACCGTCGACTGTGGGGGTGCCCCGGGGACCGTCCCCGCGCCGATTGGAAAACGGCTTGCCGTGCTCGATTTCCCATTTGATCTCCCCAGTTTCGGCATCGAGTGCGATCAAGAACTGCTTGCCGTCCTTGGCGCCCTGGGTGAAGAGGGTGCCGTTGGCTACAGCGAGGGAGGAGTATCCGGCTCCGAGCGACTCGATCATCCAGGTCCGCTCGGGTCCCGATTTGGGCCAGGCGGCAAGCAATCCGGATTCGGGCGACTTGCCGTCGCGGTTCGGGCCGCGCCATTGATTCCACTCCGCCGAGGCGAGCGGTAGGAGGGCGATGGACAAGAGGAAACTGGCTGTACGCATGGAACTTGGGAACTTACTCAGTGTGCCAATGAGATCGGCGCGCGACGGGTACGGGGGATCGCCTGACATTATGGCAAGGCGCCACTGCGAACGGAAACCTTGTAAGGGCCGATTCGCAATGAAAACCACCGCAGTGCCTTTGGAGTCGGGAATTGGCTGGGAAAGTGCCCCTTCCTTGCGAGCGAATCGGCCTGCAGGCCGACGACGGACGCCGATAACCGGCGAGCCGTCACCCCGGCGCCGCTGGTGGGCTGGCCCGGGGTCGCTCCACGAAACACTGGACCGTTTCACAGACACCCGGTCGATAGCGCTCGATTCTGGACGCACGCGTTACGCTCCCTCGGCGTGACCGTCCCCTCAACGCTCACCTGCGCGAGGTGTCGGGCCAGATTTGCCTGCGGTTCAGACACCTTCGCCATCCCTGACCTGAACGCATCGACAGTGTTGCGGAAGATCTGGCCCCTCGCCCTGGAGCGAGCGGCCAGATCAGGCAGTGCGGCGCGTGGCCGCCACGCCTACCACACGAGCTTCATGCCGAGCTGCAGATTGCGCGGCGTATCAGCACTGGTGATCCGGCCGAAGGCGCTGGTGCCGACGACATTGCCCGCTTGGCCGAAGCGCGGAGTGTTCGTGAAGTGGAACGACTCGAGGCGGAACTGCAGGCCCACGTCCTCACTGATCCTGAAGTTCTTCAACAGCGAGAAGTCCCAGTTGAAGAAGCCCCGCTGGTGCATGGTGTTGCGACCCAGGTTCCCAATTTCGAAGCGGTTGTTGGGCGTGAAGGCGCTGGTATCGAAGTCCTCCTGCAGGGTGCGGTTGCCTCCATAGGGATCCCGCCCGTCGGTGTTTGGCCGGTTGACGACGGTGCTGCCCGAGCTGTTGGCGGGATTTCCGTTCACCGTCAGGCTGTAGGGGCGGCCGCTGGCCGCGGTCACGATGCTCCCGACGCTCCAGCCGCCCGCGATCGCGTTGAGAACGGGGTTCCAGCCGGACCCGAAGCTGCGGCCCCTGCCCCACGGAAGGTCCCACAGCCCGCTCAGGACGAAGCGGTGTGGCACGTGCTGGTTGTCCAAAGCCCTCTCGAGGTCGAGCCGACGCAGGTCCTGGTACCCGCAACCGCTCGTATTGCCCGCCGCAGAAGCGCCGCAAGTGTCGCCCATCGTCTTGGACCACGTGTAGGAGGTCAGCAGCGTGTAACCGCCGGAGAACCGCTTCTCCATCTTGGTGACGAGCGCATGGTAGTCCGAGGTGCCATTCTGTCGGTACCCGATTATCGGGCCCAGCGGCGAGGTGACGATACCCGTGCCGGTGATCTCGGCCGACTTGTAGCGCCGCTTCTCGTTGATGCCCCCCGGGCCCGGCGGCGAGAAGTTCACGCCGTAGCGGCGGAGCAGGTGCCTTCCGACAGAACCGGAATAGCCGACCTCGAACATCCAGTCCTGACCAAGCTCCCGCTGGATGTTGACGTTCCACTGCTGGGCGTTGCCCAGATCGGGGTCGGTCTCGTACGAGACGAACTGAACACCGGTCGCGTTCTCCAGTTCCAGGGACCCCGCCGGCGGGCCGCCCCGCAGGAAGACCGCAGGCCTCGTCGCGCTGGAATTCATGTCAACGATGTAGGCGTTGGGCGGATTGCCGATGAGATACTGCGCATCGCCGAACGGCTCCATGTAGGTGAAGTACAGGCCCCAGCCCGCGCGCAACACGGTCTTGTCGTCGACCTTGTACGCGAAGCCGAGCCGCGGCATGAAGTTGTTCGGATCGGCCTTGTACCCGGCACGGTCGAAGTTGGAAGTCCCCCGGGACCCGGCCGGAACCAGTACGGGGTTTTCGGGGTCTGTGGTGATGTCGAAGTTGGCCATCCGGTCCCGGATGTCTGTCCACGGAAGCAACAGCTCGTAGCGGATGCCCAGGTTCAATGTCAGGCGCGAGGTGACCTTCCAGTCGTCCTGGACATAGCCTGCGTACAGCGTCTGGCGGAGATCCACCAGCAAGGGCTTCGAGAATATGTAGCGGTTGGCCCAGCCCAGCAGCATGTCCGCCTGCCCGTCGGTGGTGTACCGGGCGTTGAACGAATACTGGCCGATCTGGCGGGAGATGTTGAAGATGTTGTTCTGCGACCGGATCAGGTTCCCCCCGACCTTGACAGTGTGCTTGCCCTTGGTCCAGGTCAGATCGCCCACGATCTGGCGGTTCTGGGAATTCCGGTCTACGGGGTTGAAGGACCCCACGCCGACATTGCGATACCCGCTGACGCTCATGAGCGAGAAGCTGCCGAGGGTCGCTGCGGGAGGACCATGAATGCCGTAGGCATCATTGAGACTGAACACCCCAAGCTCCTCAGCCAGCGCCATGGCGTCGGCCACGTTGTCCCGCTTGAACAGCGCGAAATTCCAAACGCCCCGGATCGACATGATCAGGTTGGGCGACCAGATGTGGTTCCATCCGGCACCGGTGTTGTTGCCCTCCACCAACTGGTCGTTGCCGCCGCCGAAAGCGGGTGCCGGCAGGGACAGGGCGGCTGGCCTGACGAAGTCGTGCCAGCTGTAACGCCAGTACATGTTGTCCCGGCTGGTGATGTTCACATCGGCACGAACGTCCCACTTCTTGACGTCCTCGTTCCGGGGCGACTGGTTGACGAAGTTCGCCGCGAGATCCGCATTCTGCGGATTCGGATACAGGTTGATCATGGTGTGCCCGACCGAGTCAAAACGGCTCATCGGAATCTGGTTTGCCGGGAACGGCTGGCCCGTGAGAGGATCCATGATCGCCTTGTTGCGCTGCGTCAGCAGGTCTGAGAAATCGCCGCTCCGCATCCCGGCGGTTGGAATCGTGGACGTGATCGTGCTGGTCTCGCGGATGTCGGTCCACTCGGCGTCCCCGAACCAGAAGACTTTGTTGCGCCAATCGACCACTTTCGGAATGTAGAGCGGGCCTCCCAGGGACCAGCCGTACTGGTTGCGGCGGAATTTCGGTTTCGGACGGTCGGCAGGATCGAAGAAGTTCTTCGCATCCATCGCCTCGTTGCGCAGGAAGTGAAACGCAGTGCCATGGAGCTGATTCGTGCCTGACTTCGTGGTCAAGTTGATCACCGCTCCCATGGCGCGACCGAACTCGGCGGCGTAGGCGTTGGTCTGGACCTTGAACTCCTGGATCGCATCAATGGACGGCTGGACCATCTCGGAGCGGCGCTGCGCTCCGGCCAGTTCGACACCGTTGTTGTCCACACCGTCCAGGAGGAAATTGTTCTGTGTCGTCCTCTGGCCACCGACGCTGAACCCTCCGAACCGACCGCCGACCGGCTGTACCGTTCCGGCCGAGAGCAGCGCCAGCTGATTGTAGTTGCGGCCGTTGAGCGGCATGTCCACAATGCGCTGGTTTTCGATCACCTGCCCCTGGCTGGCCTCGACGGTGTTCAACTGGAGCACGTCAGCAGTGACCTCGATCTGCTCGGTGATGGTGCCGACATCCATGACAAAGTCGATCTCGGCGTTCTGGCCGACCTCGAGGTTGATGCCATCCCGGATGATCTGTTTGAATCCGTCCATTTCGACGACTATGCGGTACTGCCCGGGTGGCAGCAGCGGCACAGCGTAGTACCCCGTCTGGTTCGCCTCGGTCTCCCGGACTGCGGCGGTCGCTTCGTTCGTTACGGTAATCTGCGTACCTGGGATTACCGACTCTGTCGAGTCTGTAACCCGACCCGTGATGGTTGCCGTCTGCGCAAAGCAGGGCGACGCAAGCGTCAGGACCCCGATTGCCAGCAGCAGTTTTGTGATGGTTGGTCTCACACCAATTCCCTCCTGATCTCTCAGAATAACATGCCCGAAGTGGCTTGTCCGCGTCAGGAAATCATAGTTCTAATATGTTTATTCATAAGCACTTAGGGGAAATGATGAATTGCCGATGACGGTTGGAATCAGGTCTTCCGATACGATCAGTCCGCACCGCGCTCATTCACTGCGGATCCGTGTGCTGCTGATACGGGATACTGCAGTCAGGACGCTTTCGAATCCGCCCGTCAGATGCCGCTCACCTGACCGTTCGGCGGGCTCGGATCGGCCAGTCCCAAGACGTACCAGGTTTTCTTGAGCCGATGGACAGCCTGCTCTTGCACTTCAGGTACGCCTTGGGGCGTCTCGGAAGACACCCGCAATCCGCCGCTGTAGTCGCCAGCAGCCTCGCCTTGGGCATCACCGCCAACACGGTCATGTTCAGCGCATACCGAGCCATCGTCGATCCCAGAGCATTCGCCGGGACCGAGAATCTCGTTCTCGCTTACGAGTCGGGCAATGAGTCACGCTTGAGAGCGTTTTCGGCACGGGCATACATCGCCCTAGCACGCGAGCAACGGTCTCTCTCCGCCATCGCCTCACATCGCTCAAAGTCCTTCAGCATTTCCGACCGCGTTGCTGGATCCGGCATCATTGACACCCTGATCGTGAGCCCGGGCTTCTTTCAGGTGCTCAAGAGCCAACCAATACTGGGCCGCCCTTTCGAACCCGCCGAGCACATCAGGGGCGGACGCAAGGCAGTCGTCGTCTCACACAAACTCTGGCAATCGCGTCTCGGAGCTTCGACCGACGTGATCGGACAGTCACTGAGGTTGGATGGCGATGCGTACGCAATCGTCGGAGTCATGCCGGGAGGGTTCCAGCTGCCCGCGCAAGTGGATGCATGGCTCCCTGACACCAGTCTTGCCGAGAGCGGTCAGGAACCCATTCTGGAGGTCATTGGCCGGCTTTCGCCTGGTGTGTCGACGCAAGCCGCCCAGGCGGAGCTGAGCGACGTCGTTGCTCGCGTGACGGGAAGCTCGGAGCGATCCGTCTCAGTACTCTCCTTCAGTGAACGACTTGCCGGAGTGGGTGCAAGGACTTCCGCCGGGTTGATGCTCCTCGCCGCCAGCCTGCTTTTGTTGGTCGTGTGCCTGAACGTTGCGAGCATCCAGTCCGCCGATTTCCTGCAGAGACAGCGCGAGACCGCCACCGCGCTGGCCCTCGGCGCTTCCAGGGCCGAGGTGATCCGGAGCTTCCTGGCGGAAAGCGTAGCGGTGGCAGTCGCAGGTGGCGCTTTGGGCGCGATCGGAGCCACCTGGACGGTTCGATGGATCATGGCCAGGTTCGAGGGTGAAATGCCCCAATGGATCGAGATCCGGATTGACTGGGAGGCTCTCCTGTACACGCTCGCGGTCTCGGTGCTGGTCGGCATCGTCGCGGGCCTGCTGCCGGCTCTCCAGTCTTCCCGGGCTCCTTGGCGTGCGCTCCAGGAAGGCCAGGGTGGAAGCCGCAAGACCGCACTCTTGATGCGGGGCGTGGTCCTGGGGCAAGTGCTGGCCGCGGTTCTCCTGCTGGTCGGCGGCGAGACAGCCATTGCGGGTCTTCGCTCAACCAGGAACCGGGATCTCGGCTTCGCGATGGCGGGCAAGCAGGCGATCTCGATCCCCCTGACGCCTGAGCGGTATGCGTCACTCGAACCTCGCCTCGAAGCAGTTCGGCAGTTAGTTGCGAGCGTGGGTTCGATTCCCGGCGTGAACCGCCTCGCCGCCGTATACCCGCTTCCGATCAAGGATCGGTTCAGTTCCGCAGGAATCGCCCTGCCCGGTACCGGTACGGAAACGTCCAGTGCCGCGCCGCGCCGCGCCGCCAGCTACAGGTGCACCCCGCAGTACTTCTCGGTGATGGAGATCCCCGTACTCGCAGGCGAACCGTTCAGCCGGTCCGGAGACCCGACACCCCGCAACGAGGTCATCCTCAGCGCGAGCCTGGCGCAAGAGTTGTGGAGCTCCGATCATGCCGACGCCGTCGGACGGTCCGTCGAGATCGCAGGTCAGCTATACGGAGTGGTTGGAGTGGTCGCGGACACTCACCATTCCCCCAATTCCGTTTCTGGGAATGCTGTGTTCCGGCAGATGGAGTCCGCGCCGACGCGGCGCCTCTCGTTGGTCTTCGGTTCAGACCTGCCTCCCGGCAGTCTCCAGCGATCAATTCGAACGCGTGTCGCCCACTTCGACCCAGCGCTCGGAACCGCGAGCCTGCAGTCGATGCACGATGTTCTCGACACATACATGTCTCTGGACCAAGCCACGACATTCTCGCTGTCAATCCTGGCCGCGCTCGCCCTGGTGCTGACTTTGATGGGAGTCTACGGAATGACCTCGTCCATGGTGGTCTCACGAACGAAAGAGCTCGCGATCCGCCGTATCCTGGGATGCTCGAACGCCGAAGTCGCCCGCCTGGTGCTCAAGAAAGTGGCAGGCCTGGGAGTGATTGGCGTTGTCGCCGGGGCAATCCTGTCGTATCCGTTGGTTGCGCTCATCCGGCATGCCGTGTATGGCGTCGGCGACCTCCCGGTCAGCTCAGTCGTGTTCGTGGGGCTGGCCGTTCTGGGGGCCACCCTCTTGGCCGGCTCGGTTCCCGTCTGGCGGGCCGTCCGGACCGAGCCGTTCGCAATACTGTCCGAATAGTCCTCAACAAGCGGCACGAGTTGCTTTGCCAAGCTGCCAAGGCCCACGGGGGTAGGTTCCTGGAAAATCAACACCCCGGGGAGCTGCATCGACGGCGGCGGTTCAGCCCGCCGTCGGCGTCACGGCAACGGCAATATGTCGGCATAGATATATGTCGGGTGAGGATCCGCGGCCGTGGCGCTCTCGTCCTGGTCACCTTGAATCGCGATCTCTCGGCGCACCACGGCGCCCGGGCGGGCTGCGATCGGCGAGGAGAACATCGGTCCATCCACAACGCAGGTGTGGAACTCGCCGTTCTCGCCCAGCGGGTCGACGGCAGACGGAAACTCGGAAAGGAGCGTACGGTCAAACCAACGGCCGGCAAAGGCGGCTGGCAGCACGGATGGGTTGACGGCAGTCACGATCGCCTTCATCCCGGACTCGATCATCTCCTCGGCAAGGTCGGCGGTGTCTTGTCCCCAGACCGGAAAGAGCGGTACAAACCCTGTTCCGCTGAGCCGGTCCTCCCGGTAGCGGCGAATGTCTTCGAGGAACAGATCGCCAAAGGCAAGGCTCGACGCGGCCAAGTGCTTGGGAAGCCCCCGCATTCGGTCCAGAAACCTCTCCATCGCGGCTTCATATTGGCCGTTTGAGCACGGATACGGTATCGGAATTTCGTACAGCGGTACGCCCAGCCGCAAAGCCTGCTCCTTGAGCATCCAGGCTGGTGTCGAGTGAATGGACACTCGATCGAAGTCCTGGGTCACGGTCGTGAACACACCGCGAACGTCGAATCGGTCATGCTGCCGACGAAGAGCGTGGAAGGCCCATGCGGAGTCCTTGCCCGAAGACCAGGAGACGAGGACAGGTGTGCGCCGCAACGAACCAAGGTAGCAAGCAGCGGATTGTCGAGGCTCGGAGCGGGCGCACGGGGCATCCGTGCGTCAAGACCCGATAAAGGGAAATCACCGATGAGGCAGGCAGTCTTGGCCAAGCAACTGCTCAGACGTTGTGCTCCACCGAATGCCGTCCTGGCCTCAATCCATTTCGAAATCGATCAGATGCCGCATGATCCGAGACCGGTGAAAGGGTCAGGCTAGAACAGGAACCGCAGCACCAGGTGGATCTCGCGGGCATGGCTGTCGTAGACCTGGTCGGGCCGGTCGAACACGGGGTGTCCGGGGATCAGGTTGTTCCGGGTGATGTTGGACGGTACAGCGCGCACGCTGTTCAGCGATCCTGGCGTGAACTGCGGATGGTTGAGGGCGTTGTAGAATGCGGCGCGGAATTCCACAGCCCTCGACTCTCCGATCGAGAAGCGCTTGCTGACGCTGACGTCGAAATTGTTGATTCCGCGTAGCGGCAACGTGTTCCGGCCGCCGTTGGGATGGACTCCCGCGCCGGCCTTCACGTATCGGGCGTTCGGGTTGTCGGCCAAGTAGCCGACCACGGCTCCGTCGCTGCTGGTCAGCGCAGTCACGTCGCTGCCGATCCGGTCGGCGCCGTCAGGGTTGACGACGACGCGGTCCGTTGCGCCGTCCAGGTTGCGGTTGGAATCCAACCCGCTCTGCACCGTGGCATACTGCGGCGACTCCGCCGTGTACATGCCCGAGAAGACCCAGTTTCCGAACAGGTTCTTGCGAAGCCAGTGCGGGGACTGCCGGTACCACGGTGCCTCGTAGACCCACGCGAACGTGAAGCGGTGCGTGCGGTCCACGAACGAGCGCCCGCGCTCGGCGCGCATGTCCTGGAAGTCCTGCGGCCGGCGCGGGGACAGCAGGGTCGAGAACAGGTCCGCCGTACTGTCGTCGATGTTCTTGCTCCAGGTGTACGCGCCGATGAACTGGAGGCCGTTGGAAAACCTTCGTTTCACCTCGGTCGCGAGGCCATGATAGATCGAGTTGCCCCGGTTGGGGAACTCGAAGATGAACGGGCTGAAGCCGGCCTCGGCGAATTCTGGCAGCGAGATCGGCTGCGCGTCGATGTCGGCCAGGGTGAGTGTGAGCGCGTCCAGTTCGGATTGCGTGGGGCGCTGGTAGAACGTGGGCAGGGACAGCTGCGGGCCAGCCCGGGCCAGCAGCGGAAGGACGTTCTGCGTGAAGAGCCGGACCCCGCGGGTTCCCAGGTAGCGCGCCGACAGGGTGTAGTGGTCGGCGACGACCTGCTCGATCCCGAAGTTCCACTGCAGGGAGTACGGCAGATGCTGGTCGGGGATGTAGGTCGATGTGAGGGAGCGTGCTGCTTCTTCGTCCAGCTGCTCCGGGCGCTGGTCCGGGCGGATTCCGCCGCTCGCGAGGTAGTTCGGCGTGTCGACGGTCGGGTCCCCGCGGAACGTGTTCTCCAGTTGCGGCGGCTTCTGCAGCTGGCCAAGGTTCGTGAAGTACGCGTCGTAGGCGATGCCAAAGCCCGTCCGAATGACCGTCCTGCCTTCCGAACCCGGCGAGTACGCCAAGCCGATTCTCGGAGCGAAGTTCCCGAGCTGGGCCCTCGGCACGCCGAAAGTCAGCACCCCCGGAACACTGGAGATCGCATTCAGCTGCTGCAGTGTGTCCCCGTAGGGTATTCCCTTGTACTCGTGGCGTAGGCCGACGGTCAGTGTCAAGTTCCGTCGGACTTTCGTCTCGCTGCTGAAGTACGAGTAGAACTCGGTGTTGTTCCCGTGGTATACCCCTCCGCCGGTATTGCGCTCGGCCTGGATATCGGGACTCAGGTCCAGCAGGAAGCGCTCAAGCGTGGAGTAGTTGTAGTCGCCGCGCTGCCTCTGCACGAACAGTTCTGAAGTGATGTTCCGACGGGCATCCGCACCGAGCTTGAGGGTGTGGCGACCCCGGACCCAGGTGAGGTTGTTGACGATCTGGTAGGTGTTCTGCACCCCGCTCTGAGGCGAGCCCAGGTAGGGACCGATCTGAATGTCCAGGTCCTGCTCGATCGAGATGTTCGGAAACGAGTCCAGTCCCGGAAACTCGAAGTCCCCCGCCGGCAGGGAGTTCGCCGAGCGCGTGTAGGCGAGCCGTGTCTCGTTGAACCAGTCGGGAGAGAGGGTCCGGAAGTACGAGACTGTCGCGAGGTGCCTGCCGTCCTCGCTCTCGCTCGTAAACGTCGGCAGGTCGGGCACAGAGGCCGGGTCGATGGCCGTCGAGGCGTTGCGAATGTAGCGGAACCGAACCTGGTCCCCGCGCTCTCGCGTGTAGTCTGCGCTGGCGAGCGCGGAGCTGTTGCTCTGGTACGCGGGCACGTTGATGGGCAGGACACCAATCGGGACTTCCGTGCCCAGCACGGTCGTCGAACGGCCCGCCGCCGGGGCCGCCGGAACATAGCGCTTCAAGACCTCCAGGTTGGTACTCGAGAGCCCCTGGATGCGGTCCAGAGCCGCAAAGCCTGCGGCCGTTGGCGAGGAGAATGGGCGTCCCGGGGCCGAAGCGACACCAACCGCGTTCATCTGGAAGTTGCCGTAGTAGAAGAGGCGGTTCCGGATGATCGGACCGCCGACCGTGCCGCCAAAGCGGTTGTCGTCCAGTCGCGGGTTCTCGTCGATGCCACGCCGCTTGTTGGATTCGTCGATCGCGTTGAGGTGACGGTTTGCGAAGTACTCGTACAGGGAGCCATGCAGCTCGTTCGTGCCGCTCTTGACGACAGTGTTGAACTGGCCGCCAGTGGAGCGTCCAAACTCTGCGCCGTACTGGTTCTGAAGGAGGGAGAATTCGGCAACGGCCTCGTTCGGCACGTCGACGACCCGCCCGGTGGCTCCCTTGTCGTTGTTATCGACGCCCTCCACCATGAAATTGTTGTTCCGGGGCCGCTGGCCGCCGATCGACGGGCCCTGGCCGAGGCCAGTGCCTCCGCTCGAGGCGACGCCGGCTCCTTGCAGCGAGAGGTTGAGCACCCCCAGGGCGATGTCCGAGCTTGGGCTGTAGAGCGCCTGGCGGGCATCGAAAGAGCCCCCGATCGACGACGACGTCGTGTCGATCTGGGCAGTCGCCGCCGTCACCTCCACTTCCGTCTCGACACGACCCAGTTCAAGGGTGACGTTGACCGTGGTCGAGCGGTTGAGGGCGATGGCGATCCCGGACATGACTCTCGGGGAAAAGCCCTCCAACCGGGCAGAGAGCGTATAACTCCCGACCGGGAGGTTGTTGAACCGGTACGCGCCTAGCGCGTCGGTTTCCCGGTTCCAGATGATCCCCGTGGCCACGTTCTCGACCTCCACGGCGCAAGCGTGAACCGACGCTCCGGTCTGGTCCAGAACGATTCCGACGAGGTGGCCATCCGCCGCCTGTCCGGTGGCGCGGTCAGGCCACGCCAATGAGAGCCCGAGCAGCGCAGCTGCTCCGGCGAAAACCAATCGCATAATGTTCCCCTACTCCTAGCGAGGCACGCCTCTGACCGACAGGGTAAGACGTGGATTGCTCGGAAACCGATGTCGATCATCAACTCCATGATCACGAGACTTGTGGGTTGTGGTTCTGGATGGAAGGTCAACGCTGCGCGTCGAGGGAGATTGAGGCACCGCCCTTCATCCTCACGATCGAAGAACGGCTTTGCAGAAGGGTGATCGACCCTAGTGATGACCTTCCGGCGGAGGGGCCTGAGCCGTCAGAGCCCGG